>LFRM01258552.1_pt1 | contig 136248 bp, 147 predicted proteins | sample 618341 | NCBI WGS metagenome assembly LFRM01 (sample SAMN03654438, study PRJNA283298) | anaerobic digester metagenome | isolation source: pool of bioreactors CSTR01a, CSTR02a, and CSTR03a thermophilic anaerobic... | place: Denmark: Kgs. Lyngby | collected 2014-05-21 | reverse complement strand
GGCGGCGACGCCGGCGAAGATGAGCTGAGATTCGGATACGTCACCTGGGATGGAGAAGTGGCGAGCACGAACGTTCTCACCCTCATCCTGGAGGAGGCGGGATACAAGGTAGAGATGGTCCCAGTGGATGCAGGTCCACTATATCAGGGACTATCCCAGGGAACCTTGGACTTCACCACCTCCGCATGGTTGCCGATCACCCATGCCAGCTACATTGACAAGTATGGCGACAAGATTGACCGTGTCGGTGTAAACCTGGAGGATTGCAAGATCGGCATGGCGGTGCCGAAATATGTCTATGACGCGGGCGTGCAGAGCATAGCCGACCTGAGAGAGCACGTCTCCGAATTCGATGGACGCATAGTCGGGATCGAGCCCGGTGCCGGCGTCGTGATGGCCACCGAGAGGGCGATCGAGGAATACGGTCTCGACGGATACACCCTTCAGACCAGCAGCAGTGCGGGCATGCTCGCAGAGCTGAAGAGCGCGTATGGCAAGGGCGAGTGGATCGCCGTGACCCTGTGGTCGCCCCACTGGGCGTTCTCCGAGTGGGAGATGGAGTATCTGGAGGATCCCGAGGAGTGCTATGGGGGAGTGGAGGTCGTGGAGACCATCACCCGCAAAGGATTCGCCGATGAGCACCCAGGCGCCTATGCGATAATCAAGGCGTTCAACTGGACCCAGGAGGACTGTCAATCTGTGATGCGAGACATCTTCGCGGAGGGGATGGACGAGAGGGAAGCGGCCCAGAAGTGGATCGATGCCAACCGCGAGAGGGTCGACGAGTGGATCGCCGCGGGCAAGGCTGCAGAGGCCAACAGTACCGCCTGATGGCCTTGCCGCGTGAGCGAGTGTTTCTTCCCAAACCTCTTACACTTTTTAATTTGACTTGGCGATAACGACCAGTAAGTTTTCAAATGATGTCGCCAATCGTTAGGTCCGAATAACGGGTCATTGAAATGCTGGAAGCGACCATCAGGGTAAAGCCTCTGGAGAGCTGGGCCATCGACATATCCAAGAAGCTCAGCGTCCCCATCCGCATCGTGGAGAGTGCGATGGGACAGGACGGCACCATCAGCAGCCTGGTGGAGTTTCGGCTGGAAGGCACCACGAAAGAGGCCGTGTTGAAGGAGATCGCGCGTCATCCCGACACCTCCGAGCTCGTCATATCCGAGGAGCGGGAGGACGCGATATTAGGCAGTATCACCGTGAACAAGTGGCTGATGGGGCAGGCCCTCCAGAGGACGAACATATACGTCATCGGAGCGAGGACGGTGAAGCAAGGGGCAGTGGAATGGCGGCTTCTTGCCACCGACGAGGCGGTCCTGAGAGATCTGGTGGATGATCTCCGGGAGGCGGGGAGCAAGGTCTCCCTGCAGAGGAAGCGACAGATCGGTGACTTCAACCTGTTGACCAAGCGGCAGGAGATGATCCTCGAGAAGGCGCTCGAAATGGGGTACTATGATTATCCGCGCGGGGTGACGGGCAGGGAGCTGGCGAAGAGGCTAGGGATAAGCCAATCGACGCTGTATGAGACGCTGCAGAACGCACAGCGCAAACTGGCCGAGACCTATTTCCTGAAGAAGAGGATGAACTGATCGCGCATCCGCGGCACAGGCATGCCAAGCATGCATCGATGGCCCTGAGCGCGCCTAGAACAGTTTCCTCAATTTTAGAACATCACTGATGTCGCCCTTCACCCTGACCTTTCTCAGTGCAAAGGCCTTCATCGGCTTGATCTTCCCTTCAATTATCCCCTGGAATGTCTCCGGGTCGGACAACAAGGTCAGATCGGCATCCTCCAGGCGGCCTTCCTTGAAATCATGGGCCTTGCCGTCATGCAAGTGAAAGTTGTATACCTCACTGCCGAGGTCTATGAGGACCTTCTTGTCCATCCCCTCCAGCTCGGAACGGAGCGCTTCATCATTATCGGCCTTCACGTTGAACTTGTCTATCAGGTCCCGCAGGAGAGGTTCGACTGTCATGGTATTTCCATCCATTGGTCTAATGTTGATGTCTTGCATCTTGAATACATTTTCCTGGCAGTCGTCCAGGAGCGTCTGGTATGGGGCGGAAGGTCGCCGTTTCTCTTCGTCCAGCGCTCCAGGAAGGCCATGGTAACGGGGTCGGTGGGATATCCAGAGCCAACGGGCTCGCCAAGCTCCTCCTCTATCGAGCGGATCGTTCGGTCACGCACCACCTTGGCGATGATGGAGGCCGCCGATACCACCGGATAGAGGACGTCGGCCCGATGGCAACTTACCAGGTCGGGTTGGCAGTGCAGCAGCGATAGTATCTCCCTCCCAAACCTCTCTGCGACCACGTCGGCAGCGTCGATGAATACCTTTTGGGGTGCGAGCCTGTCGATGACGGCTGCGAAGTGCTGCACCTCCAGCTCGTTCAGGGAGCTTTCGCCTCGAGCATCGATCTCTTCCGGCGATGCCACGGAGATCTCCACCCTGGCGATTGCCATGATGTGCTCGTACAGCTCCTCCCTCCTTGCAGGAGCGAGAAGCTTGGAATCCTTGACCTTCAATTCACGGAGGGAGAGGTCGTCCTCGACCATCACTGCCGCGACGACCAATGGGCCGATCACAGGGCCGCGACCGGCCTCGTCCGCTCCGCAGATCATTGCCGCTCGATTTTGATGTGCGTATATATGAGTATCGCGGTCTGCGGCGAATGGGTAAGATTCATCTGCAGCCGGCATGATATTAGGGCGATATAATGTCCGAAGTGTACTTCGCCGGCCTGCGGGCAGACCGCCAAACGGAGAACATACCGTCGAAGATCCATCGCCTGTTCGAGAAGGCGCGGTTGGGCAGCACCTTCACGAAAGGAGACCTGGTGGCGGTGAAGACGCACCTCGGAGAGCCAGGAAACACGACGTTCCTTCGGCCGCAGTTCGTCAGCGCAGTGGTGGACATGATCCGCAAGGATGGCGGCAAACCGTTCCTCACCGATTCCAACACCCTGTATCTTGGCGGTAGGAGCAATGCGGTCGACCATCTGAACGCGGCGGTGCGCCACGGCTTCACATATCCGGTCGTCGATGCTCCGGTCATCATCGCCGACGGTCTGCTGGGCAAGGACGAGGTGGAGGTCGAGGTCGGCCTGAAGCATTGCCGCACGGTGAAGTTCGGTACGGCGGCATATCACGCATCCTCCATAATGGTGGTCTCCCACTTCAAGGGGCATCTGATGACCGGCTTCGGCGGAGCGCTCAAGAACCTAGGGATGGGGTTCGGATCGCGCGCCGGCAAGCTGGAGATGCACAAGCTGGCGCATCCGGCCGTCGACGAGGAGGTCTGCACCGGCTGCGGAACCTGTGCCCGCTCCTGTCCCAGGTCCGCCATCGACGTGAGGGGCAAGGCCAGCATCGATTCGGTCAGATGCATCGGTTGCGGGGAGTGCTGGGTGGCCTGTCCTAGCGATGCCATCGGACCCGAGGACCCTCAGAGCCTCATCGAGATACAAGAGAAGATTGTGGAATATTGCTATGGGATCCTGAAGGGCAAGGAGGGACGGGTCGGCTACATGACGTTCGTCGTTGATGTTACGCCTCATTGCGATTGCCCCGGTTGGTCGGATAGGCCCGTCGTGCCCGACGTCGGCATACTGGCATCCCTGGACCCGGTGGCAATAGACCAGGCCGCCGCTGACCTCTTCAACAACAGTAAGGGACTGGAGGGGACCGCACTCGGTCATAATCTGGCCCCAGGCGAGGACAAGATCCGGGCCCTGGTGGACATGGATTGGACAGCCCAGCTGAGGTATGCGGAAGAGCTGGGGCTTGGTTCTAGGACGTACAAGCTCATCGAGATATGATGCAAGCTTACATATTATGGGAGTAGCTACAATATCTTTATCCGGGAGGATGGTTTTGGTTGGCCGATACCAAGGTGATGGACATACAGGCCTCAGCTGACGTTCAAAACCGTCGCCTCACCAAAGGGTTCATGCTGACCCGGGTAGGGGTGACGGGGGTTAAGAAACCGGTGAAGGTGGTCCGAGAGGGGACCTCGAATACGCTCTTCTGTACCATTGATGTTTACGTTGATCTACCATCCACCCAAAAGGGCTCTCATCTCTCGCGGAACCTCGAGGCGATCAATGAAGAGGTGGAGAAGAGTTTGCGCCAAGGGCTGCCGGGGATCGAGGTCTTCGCTGCAGGGCTATGCCGTTCTCTGAGGCAGAAGCACGAGTACTCCACCTATGCTGAAGTACGAGTCATCGCCGACTATTTCATGACCCGCCCTGGACCAAGCGGAAAGCCTAACCTGGAATCGTTCAAGATCATGGCCCAGGCGGTGAGCCGCAACACCGATGTCCTGAAGAAGATGATCGGAGTGGAGGTCATAGGGATGACCGCCTGCCCCTGCGCCATGGAGACCGTCCGCGAGCAATATGGGACCAACGTCACCATGGAGAAGGACCTGCCGATGATATCCCACAATCAGCGCAACGTCTCCTCCGTCATGGTGGAGGTGCCAGAGGACCTCGACGTGGAGGCCAATGATCTGATCGAGATCGTGGAGGCGTCTTTCAGCAGCCCGACCTATGAGGTGCTGAAGAGGAGCGACGAGGCCAAGGTTGTTCTCCAGGCCCATCTCGAACCGAAGTTCGTAGAGGATGTTGTCCGCACCATCCTCTTCAAGGTGCTGGAACGGTACCCGGACCTGCCGGACGAGACGCTCATCACCGCTCGAAGCGAGAGCGAGGAGTCCATACACAAGCACAACGCGTTCGCCGAGCGGGTCACCACGCTGGGAGACCTTCGCTCGGGCGCCTGAGGCCTGGCTCACAGGGCGACCTGCCCGCGACCGTCGACGGAGACGGCGGGCAGCATCACCACGAACTTTGCCCCTTGTGTGTGGTCCCCCGGGACGCGGTCCTCCACCCATACTCGGCCGTGGAAGTCTTCCACCAACTTTTTCACCAGGAACAGGCCGAGACCGCTGCCGGCGGTCTTGGACCTTCCCCTCTGCTTTCGCTGGAAGAGCTTGCTCTTCAGCTCATCGGATATGCCCGGACCGTTGTCCTCTATCGAAACCTTGTAGTATTCCCGCCCGTTCTCGAACATCTTTGACAGCGAGATCGATATCTCCACCGGTCCGGTGGAATGCTTTATGGCGTTCGAGATTATGTTGTCGAAAACGTCTCTCAGCAGTTCGCTTGCGACGACGAACTTCTTTATGGTGGTCTTGTAGTTGATCTTGACCTCCCGGCCTGGATATTTCTCCGCCTCCGCGCGGACGTCCTCGAGGAGCCATCCTAGATCTATCAGCCCGTGCTTGGCCTCCTGGCCCTCCACCTGCTGGATCTTGCGCACGTTCTCGATGAGACGGTTGCTGGTCTCGATGATGGATATGGGCTTGGTGAAGTATTGCTTGTTCTTCTCCTCGATGTCCATCTTCTCCAGCGCTAGCTCCAGGTAGCCTCTGATGGCGGCATTCATGTTGCTGATGTCATGGGACAACAGGTCGATGTACAGCTCAGCCTGCTCCTTCGCCTCTATGGCGTCATGCTCGAGCTTCCTCTGCCGGGTGATGTCTTGCACGACCTCCACGCCTCCGAAGATCTTTCCATCAGCGTCACGGATGGGGGAGGCCGATGATATGATGGTCCCGCGAGTGCCGTCCAGTCTCTGTATGTCGATGACCTCGCCTACCACAGTGTCGCCGAACTTTACCGCCCTTGATAGGGGCCATTCCTCCGACCGAACGGCCATGCCCGTATCGGCCCACCATCCCTTGTTCTCGCTGCGTTCACCGACCATCCTACCGTGCGTCGTCCTACCGCCCCATATGACGTCCACGATGTCGTTGCGCTCCAGCACCCTGCCGTCCTTGTCGGCGACGATGACCCCCACCGGAAGATTGTCCAGGATGGTTCGAAGCCGTCTGCGCTCGGAGTCCGCGCGCTGCGCCAGTTCCTCGATCTGTCGCCGTCCCAGGACCTGCTCGGTCACGTCCTGGATCATGAAGAGTACGTCCTTGTCCCCGAACGGGTCCGGCAGTGGTATCACCGCCACATGCCAGAACGCCGGAGTACCATTGAGCAGTTGTGTGACATCCAGTTCCTTCATGATGACAGGTGAACCTTTCCGCCTTGCCTCCTCGACAAGTTCCAACAGGTCTGTGGTGCCGCCCCCTCTCATGATAGGTAGCTGCGCCACTGGGCGACCTGTCGCCTCGGAGACCATGGGGCCGATGATGTCCTCGGCCGCGGGATTGATCAGCCTTACCACCAGATCGGGACCGCTAAGCACCATTATGCTGAATGGGGAGTTCTCGATGACCGTCTGCAATAGGTCGTGCTGCTGGGCGAGCTCCATGGTGAGCCGTTCCCTCTCCTCCTCGGCCCTCTTACGTTCGGTGACGTCATGCACGATGGCATAGAGGATCACTCGTCCTCGGATGTTGATGGGGCCGCTGAACATCTCAACGTCTCTCACCGAACCATCAGAAAGGCGGTTCTTCAGGAACAGGTGCTGTTGGTCCTTGGAGGCTGCTCTGCCCAGGATCTTGAAAACCTCATCGGATGGCAATGATACCAGATCGGTGATGTTGAGCGTGGTGAACCTTTCTCTTGGATAGCCATAGAAGTCCGCCGCTGCCTCGTTCACGTCCACGATGTTGCCATCGACGGGATCTATCATTATCATGACCGCATGATTGTCATTGAACAGGCTGTGGTATCTCTGATTGCTCTCCCTGAGCTCCTCCAGTGCCCTGCGCCTCTGGATCGAATAACGTATGGAGCGTTCCAGGGAGGCGCTGTCCACCTCTCCCTTGATGAGATAGTCCTGAGCGCCTCTCCGCACCGCCTCGAGGCCAAGGTTCTCGTCCGAGTATCCGGTCAGGACCACGATGGGGATGGGTCCAGCCGCCTTTATCATCCTATCCACGGTGTCAAGTCCCGATGAATCGGGCAATCCGAGATCGAGCAGTATGATGTCCAGGGGTTCGGTGAGCACCATCTCGACCGCCTTCTGCAGCCGGTCGGCATGTAGAACGGCCAGATGGTGGTATTGCGAGTCCTCCAGGCTTGCCTTCATCAGACCTACGTCCCCGGGGTTGTCCTCCACCAGGAGTATCATGACCTCATCGCTGTGCAACCCCTCTCTCTCCCGTCCCTTACCCTCAGTCCTGATCATGGATCATCGCTCCGTAACGCCACAGACCGAGATGACGAGAGCTCTCGCCGAACTGGCCCCCAGGCATCATACCTCCTCCTCTTCGGTGTGGCAACTTGCAAGATTTAACCATTGCGCGCCGCTTCAGATGTTCGCGACGAGCGGAGCCACATGATCCCCACCGGCTGGGGGTATTATTATACGATTATATAATTATATTATGGGTTTTACAGGTCGACGGAAACGAACTCCCAGGGAGAGGTTTCGGCCGCAGACCGGCCCGGACATGCTTTATCCCATTGAACTCCATCGATGTGCCATGGGGATCAGGGCGATAGCGGTTGACATCGACGGGACGCTTACCGATCGCAACAAGCTGCTGAGCACTCGCGGTGTAGAGGCCCTTCGTCGCGTGCAAGAGGGTGGCACCATCGTCAGCCTGGTATCCGGAAACGTCCTTCCCATAGCATATGGGCTATGCACGTACATGGGCCTGAAAGGCCCGATTGTCGCCGAGAATGGAGGGGTGGTGTGTCACGGCACGGAGGTCATCGAGCTGTTCGACATGACGCTTCCGAGGAAGGCGCTGGAGGTCCTCCAGAGGAACATGGAGGTCCAGGAGCTGTTCACCAACCGGTGGCGACGTACGGAGGTGGCGATTGAACGCTGGGCCGATCTGGATCGGATAAGGGAGCTGTTGAAAGGATGGGAGCTCGAGGTGGAACGCACCGGTTTCGCCATTCACATCATGAACGCGGGCCATGGAAAAGGGGCAGGTGTGAAAAGAATGGCGGAGATCATAGGCGTCCGCATGGATGAGATCGCCGCCTTCGGCGACTCTGACAATGATGCCAGCATGTTCCGCCAATGCCGCTTCTCGGTGGCGGTCGCGAACGCCTCACCTGCCGCTAAGGCGGCGGCCAGCTATATCAGCCAGAAAGAGCACGCCGAGGGAGTGATCGATGGGCTGGAGAAGCTAGGCCTGTTGTGAGATCACTTGCGCTGCAGCAGTTCCAGAGCGCCTTCCTCATCTAGACCGATCGCGAGAAGGAGATATTTCAGGGACTTCCTCATGATCATCTCCTCGCTCTTGTCGTCCAGATAATCCTCCATGACCACAGGGGCGCGCCGGAAGTATTCCACGCCGAACTCTGAGTAATAGTAAGGAGCGTTCTCGGGGTCCAGTTCGGCGGCCTTCTTGTAGGCGGCCTCGGCGTCGTTGAACAGTCCGGCCTCCACGCAGAAAGAGCCTATGGAGCTGTGATACATCGGGTTCTTGGGATCCAGCTCTGCTGCCTTCTTGTACGCCTCAAGGATGTCCTCCGTCTTCACCTTGGGCACGAGCACGCCCGCTTCCGCCTTTCCATACCATCCTTCCGGATTGGACGGATCGACCTTGGTGACCTTTTCGAACCTGGATAGGGCCTTGGGATAATCTCCATCGGCCAAAGCCTGATATGCCTGCTTCATCAGCTTTTCGACTTCCTCCATCTGAGCACCTCGAGGAATGTAATCCCATGGATTACAAAAAGGTTTCTCAGGGGCCAGGCGGGCGGACCGCTGGGGGCCCATGGTGAACGGCAAAGCAATAAATAGCCAGGTCATAATAATCGGGCGATTTTCCGAGGTGTATCATGGACGAGGAGATGGTCCGAAAGGTCGCCAGGGTGGCAAGGCTCGATCTCACCGATGAAGAGGTTGGCCGATATGCCGCCGAACTAGAGGACATCCTGTCCGCGTTCGAGGTCCTGGACGAGGCGCCCGCCATGGAAGACTTCGATCCAGGCCCCGTTCCAGTTGAGGACCGGTTGCGAGACGATGAGGTGAAGCCGTATCCTGACCCAGAAAGGCTGCGGCGGGAGATGCGTGCCGCGGACGGTTGGGTAAGGGGGCCAAGACTGACATGACCGGAAAGGACCTTGCAACGACGGTTCGGCTTGCGGACGAAAGATATCGGATGTTCGCAGAGAAACTGGAGGACCCTCTCGCCTATGAGGGCGGCCACTCATTTCACTTCTCCGCCAAGGACAACCTGTGCTCCGTCGAGTTCCAGGCGCGGGCAGGAAGCCGCATATTGGAAGGGTATAACCCGCCATTCGACGCCACCGCCATAAAGAGGCTTAAGGAGGCCGGCGGATTGCTTATCGGCAAGACCAACATGGACGAGTTCGGGTTCGGCTCCTTCGGTACCAACTCGGACATCGGGGTCCCTCTCAATCCGTTCGATACGACCCGATGCTGCGGGGGCAGCTCAGGAGGGGCAGGGGCCGCGGCCAGCGTCCTTGACGGACACCTTTCCATCGGCGTGTCCACCGGCGGCTCGATATCCTGTCCGGCCAGCTTCTGTGGCGTGGTCGGACTGGTGCCCACCTACGGGAGGGTCTCCCGGTGGGGCCTCATAGACTATGGCAACTCGCTCGACAAGATAGGCCTGCTCGCCTCATCCTCGGATATGATAGCTAGATACCTGCCGGTCATCAGCGGCCCAGATGCCCTGGACCCCACCAGCCAGGTTCAGCCCCCTCTCAGCATCGAAGGGGATGTCGGCTCGGTGGCGATCCCGGAGGAGGCGCTGGCCGGCCTGTCCGATGGCGTGCGCAAGGCCTTCGAGGAGGCGGTCGGCAGATTGGAGGGCATGGGGGTCGAGGTTCGAAGGGTGGCCATGCCAGAGCTCCGCTTCGCCCTCCCCGCATACTACATCCTGGCCACCGCTGAAGCGTCGACCAATCTGGCTCGCTACTGCGGCATGCGGTATGGGGACATCGTGGAGGAGACGGACCTGGGTTTCAACGAGCTCTTCTCACAAGTTCGCTCGAAAGACCTTGGCAATGAGGCCAAGAGGCGCATCCTCCTGGGTACGTTCTGTCGCATGGTCGGCCTCCGCGACCGATACTACATCAAGGCCTTACAGGTGAGGAAGCTCGTGATCCAGGCATATGAGCGGCAGTTCCGCGAAGTTGACGCCGTCCTAACACCCACCATGCCCTTCGTGGCGCCGCGACTGGACGAGGTGGAGAAGATGTCGGCACTGGAGGCGTACCACGCGGACTTCCTCACCGTCCCGCCCAATCTGGCAGGGCTCCCTCACATATCGCTGCCGTGCGCATACATCGATGGGCTCCCGGCCGGGATGCAGCTGGTGGCGCCCCATTGGGAGGAAGGGCGCCTGCTCTCCCTGGCGGCACGCTGGGAGAGGGAGTTCCAATACCGCCGACCGGAGGGGGGAGCATGAAGATCGGTCTGGAGATCCACATTCAACTGCCAACCCGGACCAAGCTGTTCTGCTCCTGCTCGACAGCTGGTGACGAGGTGAACTCATCAGTATGCCCGATCTGCCTGGGCTTCCCAGGGTCGAGGCCCATGCTGAACCGCAGGGCCCTGGAAATGGGCATATCCATAGCCAAGTTCCTGAACTGTACCATCAGCGAGAGGGTATGGTTCTCGCGCAAGACCTACTTCTATCCCGATCTCGTCAAGAACTTCCAGATAACCCAATATGAGACTCCCCTGGGGAGGGATGGCCACTTCACCGTCGGGGGGCGCAGGATCGGCATATGGGAGATCCACATCGAGGAGGACCCCGGTCGTATAAAGCGTGCCGGTCGCGCTGGAGAGGAGATCGCCCTCGTCGACTATAACCGGTCCGGCGTGCCACTGGTCGAGATCGTCACCGCCCCGGACCTGACGTCTCCGGAAGAGGCAAGGGCATTCCTCTCCGACCTGCTCATCGAACTCCGCCACCTTATCGGCCTCTCGGCACAGGACGAGACCACGGTGAGGGCGGATGCCAACATCTCGGTGGGCGAGGAGCGTGTGGAGATCAAGAACATCAACGGGCTGAAGAACATCGAACGAGGACTGAAGTTCGAGGTCAAGAGACAGAGTAAGCTTCTCGCCGCCGGCAAGAAGATAACCCGGGAGACGAGACGTTACGATGAGGAGCGAGGCACCACGCTGCCATCCAGGGAGAAGGAGTTCGAGGAGGATTACGGCTACATCGGCGAACCGGACCTTGGTACCTTCAACATCGGACAGATGGCTCGCGCCCTCGAGGTGCCGGAAACCCCCCTGGCCCGCGCATCCCGCTTGGAACGGGAACATGGCCTTGCTTCGTCCTCGGCCCGGCAGATAGTGCTGACCTCATGGGAGCTGGCCGACCTGTTCGAGACGCTGGCCGCACGCTTCGGGGCCGAGACCGCCACCACCTGGACCCTTGGTCCGCTGTCCTCGCACTGGAAGGAGCTGCAAGAGCGCCATGGGGATGGAGCAGGGGAGAAAGTGGTCCCGATCATCGAGGAGGTGCATACGGGAGCCATCACCGATGCCGAGGCCAGGATGCGCCTGGACGTCCTTGCCGGACGGGAGGCCGTGATCGCCACGGCGCCGACCGCCCAGGGTGACCTGGAGCAGCTGGTGGTCCGGCTTGTCGACGAACACCCCGAGGTCGTGAAAGATTACCGCAACAACCCCAGGGCTGCCAACTTCCTCATCGGCCAGGTCATGAAGGAGACGCAAGGGCGCTACGCGTCCAAGGAGGTCTCCGACATGATAAGGAAAGAACTGGAGAAAAGAGTTTGAGCAAAAGGGTTTGAGCCGTGCTCACTCTTCCTCGTCCCCGGCAAGGGACAGGATCTGAAGCTCGGCGAGCTTGGACTCCTCGACTGGAGCGGGGGAGCGGTCCATCAGCCCCTGGAACTTCTTGTTCTTGGGGAACGCGATGACCTCGCGAATGGAATCCTTGCCAAGCATTATCGATACCAGGCGATCGATGCCCAGTGCGATGCCCCCGTGTGGCGGCGCGCCGTAGGAGAGGGCCTCCAGGAAGAAGCCGAAATCGTTCTCGATCCTCTCGTCGCTCATGCCCAGCTTGCGGAATACCTGCCTCTGCACCTCGGGATCGTGGCAACGCAGGGAACCGCTCCCTATCTCGTTGCCGTCCATCACCAGGTCGTAGGAATGCCCGCCCAGGCAGGCGTCGTCCCCTCCCTCCCCGAGGCAGCCGTCGGGCCGGACGAACGGGTTGTGGAAGGTGTCCAACTGTCCAGTGAGCGGATCCCTCTGGAACAGGGGGCATCCTACCAGCCACACGAACTGGTGGTCCTTCCCCTCTAGCAGCTTGAGGTCCCGGGCAAGCTTCCGGCGTAGCTCCCCGCCTGCCTTCAGGGCGGCGATCTCGGAGCCGGCCAGGAATAGCAAGAGGTCTCCATCCTTGGCATCCATCTCCTTGATCAGGTCGGCGGTGACGTCGGAGGGGAAGTACTTCACGATGTTGGAGGTCAGCTCTCCGTCGATCATGCGCATCCACGTCAGGCCGCCCATGCCCTGGGTCTTGGCCCACTCTATGAGCCGGTCGACCTCGTTCCGTCCTATCATGGTGTCGTCGGCGGTCGTGGCGTGGGTGTACTCCGCCTTGACGTTCATGCACACCACCCTGCCGCCCTTGGACAGCACTCGTCGGAAGATCTCGTAGTTGGCGCGTTGCACGATGTCCGTCACATCGTGAAGTTCGAGCCCGTATCGGATGTCCGGAGCGTCCGTCCCGTAGCGGTGCATGGCGTCGTAGAAGGTTATTCGCGGGAATGGTATGGGCAGGTCCTTGCCGTAGATCTCCTTCCATATGCTCGCCAGCACTTCCTCGATCAGTCCCTGGACGTCGGTCTCGTCCACGAACGACATCTCCACGTCGAGCTGGGTGAACTCCGGCTGACGGTCCGAGCGGGAGTCCTCGTCGCGGAAGCAGCGAGCCACCTGATAGTAGCGATCGATGCCTGCCACCATCAGCATCTGCTTGTACAGCTGGGGGGACTGTGGTAGCGCATAGAAGCTGCCGGGGTTTATGCGCGAGGGGACGATGAAGTCCCTTGCGCCCTCGGGGGTGCTCCTCGTGAGTATCGGCGTCTCCACCTCCACGAAGCCAGCGTTGTCCAGGTAGCGGCGGGCTGCGGCTATTACGCGATGGCGGAAGCGGAGGTTGTTGGACATCTCGGTCCTTCGAAGGTCGAGATATCTATAGCGTAGCCTGAGGTCCTCTCCAGGGAGCAGCGAACCTTTCTGTTCGGCCACCTCGAAGGGGAGCGGGCGAGAATGGTTCAAGAGCTCGGCGCTCTCGATGAACACCTCGACCTGTCCGGTCGGGTTGCGGGGATCCTCGGTCCCCTCCACCCTATTTCGCACCACACCATGGACCGAGATTACAGACTCTCGGCCGAAGGTCTTGAACAGACTCTCTAGGCCTTCGACGGCCGCACGATCCTCCATCGCCTCAGGGTCGAACACGACCTGGGTTATGCCATAGGTGTCCGCGAGGTCGATGAATTGCACTCCGCCATGGTCGCGGGAGAACCGTACCCAACCTGCCAGAGTGACCTTCTGTCCCAGATGGTCGGGGCGCAGCTCTCCGCATGTGTGCGTTCTCATCATCTTACAACCTTCCTGTTCTCAGGATTCTGGCGTGCAAACGAGTGACCCTATGATAAAATATTCGGTCGGGTTCGCCGATGCGCCCATGCATGAGCTGCGGTCCGATCACACGGGACCGCTGATGTCCAGCTCGGGGATGAACTGATACGGGTCCTTTATCAGGTTCAAGATGACGTAGGTGTTGGTCTTGCGAACGCCGTGAATTGTGAGCATGCGCTTGATCAGGTCGGAGAACTCGTCGCGGTCCTTGCATGCTACCCAGGCTATGGAATCGCATTCGCCCGTGACGTCGAATATGCAGATCACGTTATCCATGGCCTTTATCTTGCCCTGGACGTCCAGCACGTCGCCTTCCACATATATGTGGACCAGGGCCATGAACTCATAGCCCAGCTTGAGATAGTCGACATTTGCCCTATATCCAAGGATGATACCTTGCTCTTCCAGGTTCTTTATCCTCTGAATCAGTGTGGTGGGGTGGACGCCAAGCCTCTTCGCTATCTGACGATACGATCCCTGGCTGGATATGCAGAGCTCCTCTATTATGCGCTTGTCGAGATCGTCCAACATAAACATTGCCTCGATAAATCCTAGACAAATGTCTAAATGCCATACCTGTTTATAAACCATATCAGAGGAACATCGGGCATCGCCGGATGCCGGCCTGGCCGGTCCGGACCATCAACGGGGGGCAGCGGCCTTTCTCAGCCGTTCAATGAGCTCGTCGCGCATGGTTCGGTCACCGGATATCTCTCCGCTTGCCTCCGCAGGGACGCGTGAGCACTTGCCAAGGGCCGACCGCTCGGCGATGAACTGTTCGATGACCGCATCGATGCGCTCCCGGTTCTCCTCCGTAACCTCCACCCCGGCATCCTCTAGCATGTTGTTGAACCACTTCCAGCAGGCCATGGGTGAAATACGCAGCGCCCTCTACATATGGCTTGCCTGCGACCAGGGGCCAGTCGCCTCCATGGAAAGGTTATATTCATCGGATTCGGTCTCCGGTCCATGACCGACCGTCTTTACGATTCAGATCCTTACATCAGCCGATTCACCGCCAGGGTCGTCTCCGCCGAAGGCGAGTGGATCGCGCTTGATCGGACGGCATTCTATCCCGGCGGAGGAGGTCAGGAACCTGACCGTGGCAAGCTTGGGGGTCTGCCCGTCACCGAGGTGAAGCAGTCCGAGGGCACTGTGCTGCATCGTGTTCCCGGCCATACCTTCACGGCAGGTCAGGAGGTGGAGGGGTTCGTGAACTGGGAGAGACGGTACGAGCTCATGAAGGGACACACCGGCGAACATCTGCTGTTCTCCCGCCTCCATCAACTATGCCCGGAGATGGAGCTGGTCAAGATAGCCATCGGCCAGGATAAGAAGAGCGTCATGGTGAAGGGGCCTCTTGACTGGGAGATCGTCGTGAAGGCTCAGGAGATGGCGCTCGAGGCCATCGAGGCCGACCTCCCAGTGACCATCGAAATCGTCCCGAAGGACGACCCGTCCCTTGGCGAGGCGAGGATGAAGGCGGAGCGCATCCACGGCGACGAGGTAAGGGTGGTCAGCATCGGTGAGATAGACCGGGCGGCCTGCGCAGGCGTCCATGTCCGCAGCACCAAGGAGATCGGCATGCTGCTGGTGACCAAGTTCACTTCCGCCCGGCCGACCGCCGATTTCGAAGTGGAATTCCAGGTAGGAGGGGCGGCCAAGCGAACCGCGCTGCAGCTATCGGCCGCCGCGCTGCGCGCCACCGAATCCCTGGGGGCAAGGGTGCAGGACCTGGACAGGGCCCTGAACAATGTCCTCAGGGACCGGGAGATGCAGGCGGAACAGCTACGTGTCTACGAGGAGAAGGCGCTGAACGAACTGATACCATCGCGCATAGGGGGCGTCGACCTGTATTCGGGCCTGTTCGGTGCGATGGACAAGAAGATGTTGTTGGACGCCGCCGCCCGTTTCACCGAGGACCATGCGGCCTGCGTGCTTGGGTCCGCTGGCGATAGGTTCATGCTGGTTGTAGCTTGCTCTCCCGATGTGGACATGGACTGCGCCGCCCTTATCAATGAGGTCCTATCCCCTTATGGAGGGAGGGGAGGGGGCAAGATGCAATTCGCCACAGGAGGTGCACCGACTCCGGAGCATGCGGAGGACATCATGGTGAGTGCGATCGTGAAGATCAGGGGCATCCTGGAGAAGAACGACCAGGAAAATAAGGATGAATGAAAAAAGAAAAAGGAGGGAATGCGCCTCCGACCACGAGGTGCACCTACCTCATGGACCATCATCGGTCGTTCGAGCTCACGCGTACAGCTGTTCGAGATACTCCTTCATGTCCAGAGGGCAGGCATCAGCGATCGTTTCCCTCGTCACACCTTCTTTCGCAGCTGCGAACATGATGTCGACGATCCTGTCATTGAACTCCACCCTCGGCTCGGAATTGGCAAACACCTCGGCTTGGACGGTCTTCGACCATCCGATCGTATCGGCGCAGATGTCGATGCACTCCTCCAGGTGATCCTCGACGTAATCGGTGGACTTCTTGACGGCCGCCACGAACTCCTTGATCATGTCGGTCTTTTTCTCATATACGTCCTTGGTGGTGATCAGGACCGAGGAGCTGTAGACGCCTATGTCGGCGGAGGAGCCTATCTGAACGCCGTTCGCGTTCTCAATGGCCGTGGATGGATAGGGCTGGCTCCCGGCCAGGAGGTCTATGTCGCCAGTGGCGAACGATTGAACCAGGGTGCTGCCGGTCAGGTAGACCAGTCGTATGTCGGCACTGTCATCGGTGCTATAGGAGACCTCGAATTCATCAAGCCACCTCTTGAACAACCTTTCCGTCGAGGACCCTTCGATCACTCCAGCCTTGAGCTTGGAGTCCTTCAGCTGATCGGCGATCTCCTGAGGGGTCTTGCCCTCCACTACGATCTTCTCGCCGATGAGCGATCCCTGGGCCACCCACACCTGAGCAGCCGTTCTTACAGCAAAGCTGCACAGGACCACGATGTCTTCGCCATACGCCTCTATGGCATTGACCGCAGGTCCCTCTCCCGTGGCCGCGATGTCGGCCGTGCCGGCGATCAACGCGTCAACGGCATCCTTTCCGCTGCCCGTGACATAGTGCCGATCGACCTTGAAGTCCAGCTCATCGAAGAACCCCTTTTTGTCGCCTACGATCAACTCCTCGTAATGGGACTTCTTCAGATACACCACGCTGAGAGTTCGATCGTTGTCATTGCCCAGCATGAAGACCGCCCCTACCGCCGCGGCGACCACTATCACCACGGCGGCGACGGCCATCATTTTCGTCTTTCCGTTCATGCCTCTCACTCCATTATCTCAATGGGGCGGACGTCGGCGCACGCGCAAGCAGGCATCGCGTCCGTTATCTCCTTCTTAAGCGCGACCATCTCCGGCGATTCAGGGGTTCGGGGCATGTCCCGGGCGACCTTCCACTCCTTGATCACCCTCCCCGGAGATTCGGAGAACAAGACTATCCGGGTGGCCAGATGCAGCGCCTCGTCCACGTTGTGGGTCACGAAGACTATCGTCTTCCCCTTGATCCGCCAGATGTTCAGAATGTCACTGTCGAGCTTCTTCCTGGTCTGCTCGTCCAGGCTGGAAAAGGGCTCGTCCATCAGCCAGACGTCAGGGTCCATGGCCAATAGCCTGGCCACGGCGACCCTTTGCTTCATCCCTCCCGACAACAGATTGGGTCGCTGATCGGCGAACTCTGTGAGGTTCACCATCGCCAGCGCATTCCTGGCGATGTCGTCCTTCCTGTCAGAGGACAGGTCCATCGTGTTCAGAGCAAACCTCACGTTGTCCAGGACGCTCATCCAGGGGAACAGACTGTATTCCTGGAACACGACCCCGCGCTCGGGAGATGGTGATGTCACCTTCCTACCTTTGTAAAGGACCTCTCCCACGGTCGGCCTCTCGAAGCCGGCGATCAGGTTCAGCAACGTTGTCTTGCCGCAACCGCTGGGACCTATGAGGCATACGAACTCATTGTCGTGGAAGTTCATGGAGACGTTGTCAAGCACTATCCTCGCCCGATCTTTCCGGCGGCTCGTGTAATACGCCTTTGTGACCCACTTCACCTCGATGAGGACCATCAGTATCCCTCCTCCATCCCCAGCCGGTGGCGGGCGAACTTCTCTATCTCTGCGAACAGCACCTTGTCCATGAGGAGGCCGATGATGCAGATGATGGCGATGCAGGCGAACGATGCCACATAGTTGAGGAGGTCCTTGGTCATCGTGATGGCATATCCCAGCCCGATTCCGGTGCCGACCACCATCTCCGCTGCGATGAGCACCCGCCATGCACTGCCCATGCCTAGTCTCAGGCCGTTGACTATGTCCACCGTGGCGTAGGGTATCAGCACCTTGAGGAACAATGTAAGATCGTCTGCTCCCATCATCTTCGCAGCTCGCACCACCACCGGTGGTACACGTCGGATGCCGCCAGCCACGTTGACGGTGATGACCATGGCCGATACCACGAAGATGATGAACACGGCCGCATTGCTGCCCAGGCCGAACAGCAGCAGTGCGATCGGCAGCCATGCCAGACCAGGTATCATCTGATAGACGGATACGGGCACGATGCCGATCGGGAACAAGGAGTTGAAATGACCTAGAATGGAGCCTAGGACCAGACCGACTGCCGTAGCCAGGGCAAAGGCCACCAGCCACCTCCCCAGGCTGCTGGCTATATGCTCGTATATGGTATGTCCAAGCAGCGTCTTGCCTTCAAAGAAGAACTCGCCCAGCATTGCGAAGGTCTCGATGGGCGCAGGGAATCGAAGGACGGCTCTGCCCACAAAATCATTGTACGTCCACGCGAAGACCTGCCATATCATCAGGACGATGAGAATGCCTATGGCGAACGTGAGAAGCGTTCTTGCCAGAGCGGCTGGACGATCGGAACCGAGCAAGATATTCGGATCTGAGCCCTTCCTCGACCCTAGGTGCTTCGCGATCCTCGCATCATCATCGCCATTGAACAGCATCTCACCCACATAGGTCCACCCCAGATGAATGGCCAGACGGAGCGGACGGACCGATAACCATGTGACATTATATAACATTAATTTAGACGATAGTTAAATAATCGATACAGGTGTTAAAGTGATTCGACCAGGTGTGTTGCTTTTACATTATTCGACTAGGTAGGTTGCCCATGTGATAGATGAATCGTGCGTTATGAGCGTGCATCCCTAGACAGATGTTGTCCCGTTCAGGGGCAATGCTATTAAATCTAACATAATATAACCATGATCATGCCCATGCAGGCGCACATAACCAAGGAGGATATTTTTCGAGCGGTAAAGGAGCAGAACATAAAGTTCATCGAGGTTCAATTCTCCGACATCCTGGGATCTGTGAAGACCGTATCCTTCCCAGTGTCCAATCTGGAAAAGGTCCTTGATGAAGGGGTGTTCATTGATGGCTCCTCCATCCTGGGGTATGCAACGATCGAGGAATCGGATATGCGGGCGCAGCCCATCCTGGACTCGTTCCAGATCTATCCCTGGACGTGCAATGGACATATCAAGACCGCCAGACTGCTCTGCCAGATCTTCGACCATTCCGGAAACCGGTTCAAGGGCGATCCGCGCCTGGTGCTCGAACGGATAGTGGACAAGGTGGCCGAGAAGGGGTACACGTTCAATGTGGGTCCGGAGTTCGAGTTCTACATGTTCAAGCTGGATGCTGAAGGCAACCCCACGGCGATCCCGTCGGACACCGAAGGATACTTCGACCTCATGGCCCTGGACCGGGGCGAGGAGGTCAGAAAGGACATCGTCCTGAACCTGGACCAGATGGGCTTCGATTGTGAGGCTTCGCACCACGAGGTAGGTCCCGGCCAACATGAGGTGGACATGCGTTACGGTTCGGCCTTGACCATGGCCGACCGCATCATGACCTTCAAGCTGACGGTGAAGACGATCGCGATGAGGCACGGACTATGGGCCAGTTTCATGCCGAAGCCCATCCACAACATGGCTGGCTCCGGGATGCACGTACACCAGTCCCTGGCGTTCACCAATGGCAAGAACGCCTTCGACGACCCCGATGGGGAGTATGGGCTGTCGAAGACGGCGATGCATTATCTGGGCGGGTTGCTGACGTATGCCAATGAGATCGCCGCCATCCTGAACTCCCACGTCAACTCCTACAAACGGCTTGTGCCTGGTTATGAGGCCCCCTGCTACGTATCATGGGCCAACCGGAACCGTTCGGCCCTCATCCGCGTGCCGGCAGGCCGAGGGAACAGGACAAGGGTAGAGATGCGCAATCCTGACCCGGCCGGTAACCCCTATCTGCAGTTCGCCATCATGCTGGCGGCGGGCATGGAGGGGATTGAGAAGGGGATCATGCCTCCCGAGCCCGTCGAGAAGGACATATACCATATGAGTCCCGAGGAGAGGGCGCAATATGGCATCAAGCCCCTGCCCGAGAACCTGGGCCATGCGCTCGCCATCATGAGCAAGAGCGAGCTGGTCAAGAGGACCCTTGGCGAACACATCTTCGAACATTACCAGACCATAAAAGGCCAGGAATGGGACGAGTACCGCACGATGGTCACGGACTGGGAGGTGAGCAAGTATCTCGGCTCGCTCTAAACCCGAACCGCCCTCACGGGCGTCCTTTCATTTTATATAATCGCCGCTCAGGTCATCGATAAAGATGCATGGGATGGGAAGATGCATTACGGCCACACTGCTGGTCGCCCTTATGTGCGTCAGCGCGTTGTCGGCCTCTGCGGCGGTGCCCTCCTCGCCATCGGACGGGGTCGCCACGGTGGACGCCGACAAGGTGAACATTTCCTGGTCCCCCACGTTCGCGAGCAGCGTAATCGTACAATCGGGCTGCACCGCCTCCAATCTCTCCATGGCGCCGATCGCCAAGGCGTTCATGACCGACCATCCGTCGATCGAGATCGAGCTGACAGGCGGCACCAATACATTCGCGTTCACCGAATGGACCGAAGGGCGGTCAGACATCGCCCAGGCGTCCCGCGCCATCGATCCGGTGGAGAGGTCTGCCGCGCAAAAGGAAGGCCTGGACCCCGTTGATATCATGGTTGGCGCGGAGGCAGTTGCGGTGCTCGTGAACCCCGATCTGGGAATCGAGAGCCTGAGCATGGAACAGCTCCGCGGAATATTTGACGGGTCCATAAACACCTGGTCCGCCGTTGGAGGTCCGGATGTACCGGTGGAGCGCGTGGGGACCGTACAGGGGAAGAGCGCATACAATCTCATCAGAAGCATGGTCCTGAACGGCGCTGGATATGCGAACATGTCGCATCATGACGACGTCGATGTGCCGGCGGAAGTGAGGAGCAGAGAGGGAGCCATCGGATTCCTCCTATACGGGCTGATGCCGACGGACGCCGAGGACATGATGATTGGGATATCCGTCACCGAACATGGCAGACCCACGGTTCCTGATGAGACCACTGTTTACTCGTCCGCCTACCCATTATCGAGGACGTTCCATCTGGTGACGGATGGTGAGCCAGATGGCGCGATCGGCTCATGGATCGACTTCGTCCTCGACCCAGGCAAGGGACAGACGATCCTAAGGGAGAACGGATTCATACCGCTGCCTGAGAGTGAGAGGGTGCACAGTAGGGAAAAGGTGGCCGGCACATTGAGCGACGACATGGTCTTTCATGTATACCGCAGCTATGAAGGGACCGAGGACAGGTTCGTAACAGACACAACATCCTTCGTCGATGCGTCTCCACCCCTGGGGGTCAACGTCACCTATGAGGTCTCGGCCGTGGTGAATGGGGAGGAGAGCGAGCGGTCCCCACCAATGACCGTGTTCATACCGGAGAAGGAAGGCGATGCGTCCGGAGTGGGGAGCTACATGCTACCCTTGCTGGGGATCGTAGGCGTCGCATCATGCGCACTCCTCATACTGGCAGTACGCAAGCGATGATCGAGTGGATACTTCGGTAGGTTCCCGGAAAACCTTTAACTACTCCCCCTCCATCACAAAGGCAGTTACCATGATGCCGGGCATGAGAGGAGTGAATCCCCGTCAGATGAAACAGGCAATGAAGCGCCTGGGTATCACCACCGAGGAGCTCAAGGATGTGGAAGAGGTCATCATCCGCACCAAGAGCAAGGAATATGTGCTCACCGACGCGGCGGTCACGCTCATGGACATGCAGGGCCAGAAGACGTTCCAGGTCATGGGGGAGGCGGTCATCAGGGACCGTCAGGAAGGACCCGCCCAGCCTGCTGAACCGCCGATTCCGGAAGAGGACATTGAGCTGGTCATGGGCCAGACTGGCTGCGACCGCGAGCGTGCGATCAAGGCGCTGAAAGACTCTGGAGGACGGCCGGCAGAGGCCATCCTCAGCATCATGTCATCGTGAGGTACCATGTGCTTAGCAGTTCCTGGTAAGATCATCAACATAGAAGGGAACCAGGCCGAGGTGGACTTCGGCGGGGTGGTCCGCAAGGTGAACGTCTCCCTGGTGGAATCCGCTCCAGGGGACTGGGTCGTTGTCCACGCCGGTTTTGCCATCGAGAAGGTGGATGAGGAGGAAGCACAGGAAACCCTGAAGCTCTGGCAGGAAGTTCTGGAGCACGAGGCCCAGCTCGAGGATTGATCCTCGTCTCCCTGCCCCGGTCGAACACCAATGCCGAGGGCTTGCCATCCGCAGATCGGCTGAGAGGAGGACCGCCCATCGACCCTCTCATCCATGGAGCATTCTCTCATCTCCATCAGCCAATGTCGATGGCGCCCCCAAGCTGACACCGGAGCATATGGCAGAGACATTGGAAAAGTTGGGAGAATGGACCATTCCCGCTTGCCGGGAAGATGTTACCCGCTTGGCACAAGTCCAAGCGGGGAATGGCCCGGCCATGCCGTAAGGGTCGAACCTTACTTCTTCTTCAGAATTTCGTTGAAGAAGTTCGAGTAGAGCGGACCGATGGTGTTGTTAGCGGTCATGCGGTCCTTCACCGATAGTGTGGTGACATATGCGTTGGAATGCTTGTTGAACAGCATGTCGTGGCCAACGCATAGTCCCACCACGATGTTCAGATCGGTGCCGGCCTCGTTGAGCAGTTCCGCCTGATATATGGGATTGCACACTGTCTCACTAGGTGACTTCAGGCACGCCTCCTCTGGGATGCCCAGCTCGCCTTTGGTCATGCCGAAGCCCCGGCATATTATCGAGCAGACCTCGAAGTCACGGGCCTCCAGCACCTTTACGAGCCGGAGCGCTTCATCCCTTGCCGCCAGGCAGAAGGCCACGCCTATGCGCTTCCATCCCATCTCATCTGCGAAGGCCATGATCTCCGAGATCCTTGGCCTTACGGGCGTGCGGACACCGTCCACATCTTTGAGCGTCTCCTTCTCCACCTTGGCCGCGGTGGTCATCATCTTCTGGAGGACCGGATCGCTGTAGCGCTTGGCGATCTCCTCCTTGCCATGGCCAGAAACGTTAGTGGGGCAGTACTTGAACTTTCCAGGCGTGCCGGCCTTGCAGCCGACATCCCCGCAGTGGTCGCATCGCGGATGATCGTATCCCATGTTAACGCCGTTCGGGGTAAGGGCATATGGCATATTAAGGGATTTCAGAAGACGGTGGGCAACCTGGCGATGGAAGGGCCATCCATGGCCGATTTCTAAAAAGGAAGAAAGTGAGAAAGGGTTTATAGCTTGGTCAGCCGGAGGAGCTCGTCCCAGCTGGCGTCGAGGTTGTTCTGGATATCGTCCACGACGTCCTTCCACTCTGGAGCGAGCAGGTGCTTGAACCGGCCCTGGGCCTTGAGCCAATCGGCCAGGGGCCGCCTCTCCATCTTGCCCTCGGCGATGCGCTTCGTCTCCCCGGTCAGCGTCCACTTGCCGTTCTCATACTCATAGAGGGGCCACATGCCGGTCTCGACCGCCAGTTTGGCCATCTCTATCGTGTTGGCGCCATCATACCTCCATCCGCGAGGGCAGGGGGTGATGATGTTTAGGAACGAGGGCCCGTTGGCCTCGAATCCCTTGGCCGCCTTGGCGATGAGGTCCTTCCAATTATGGGGGGACGCCTGCGCCGCATAGGGCAGCTTGTGGGCGGCGATTATCTTGGTGAGGTCCTTTGGGATCTCCTTCTTGCCCGGTATGCAAGTGCCCGACGGGCAGGTCGTGGTGGAGGCTCCCCTCTGGGTGGCGCCGGACCGCTGGATGCCGGTGTTCATGTAGGCCTCGTTGTTCAGGCAGACGTACATGAAGCGGTGGCCCCGCTCGATGGCGCCGGAGAGCGCCTGCAGCCCGATATCGTATGTCGCACCGTCGCCTCCGAAGGCCACGAAGCGGATGTCCTCGCTGATCTTTCCCTTTCGCTTGAGAGAGACGTATGCCGATTCCACGCCAGATATGGTAGCGGCAGTGGTGGCGAAAGCCGTGTGGATCCATGGGACCTCCCATGCGGATTGCGGGAAGCCGGAGGTGGAGACCTCGAAGCAACCGGTAGCGTTGGCCACCACGACGGGCTTGTCGGTGGCCAGCAGGACCTGCTTTGCCACGATAGGTTCAGCACAACCGGCGCACAGCCGGTGGCCTTCGGTCAGTCTGACCGGCATTTCAGCCATTTCCTTAATTGTGATCAAAGCTTCACCCCCAGGTAGTTGACGGCCTTTGCTGTGCCGTCCTCCATGTCGAAGTATACCTTCTTGAGGTCCTCCACGCCCACATCTCTTCCTCCCAGGCCATAGATGTAGTTGAAGGCCGGAGAGCTGGAGGAGTTGCCGAACATTGCGCTGCACACATCAGCGAACAGCGGACCGGCCGCTCCGAACGAGAGGGCGCGGTCCAACACCGCCACTCCCTTCCGTCCGTCCAGGACCTTTGCGACGTCCTGGAAGGGGAACGGGCGGAACAGGCGCAGCTTGATGGAGCCGACCTTGTGTCCTTCCGCGCGGAGGTCGTCGACCACCTGCTTCATCGTTCCGGCGGTGGAGCCGATGGATAGGGCGACATATTCCGCATCCTCGCAGCGGTAGCACTCCAGCAGGTCGTACTTGCGGCCAGAGATCTGGGCATATTCATCAGAGACCTTTCTGACGACATCCAGTGCGTTCTCCATAGCCTTCTGCTGGGCGTACTTGTGCTCGAAGTAATATTCGGGCATGTCGAAGGGTCCGAAGGAGTGAGGCGACTTGACGTCCAGGAGGGGGTGGATAGGCTTGAAGTCGCCAACGAACTTCTTGACCGCATCATCGTCCAGCGGCTCCATCGACTCGATGGCATGAGTTACGATGAAACCGTCCAGGCAGTTCATGACCGGTAGCCTGACGCCCATGTCCTCTGCGATCCGGAAGGACATGATGGAATTGTCGTACGCCTCTTGGACGTTCTCCGCATAGATCTGGATCCAGCCGCTGTCCCGAGCCCCCATGGCGTCCGAGTGGTCGCAATGGATGTTGATCGGGCCGGACAGAGCCCTGTTCGCGACTGTCATGACCACCGGAAGACGCATGGACGCCGCGATGTACAGCATCTCCCACATGTATGCGAGACCGGCGGAAGCGGTGGCGGTTGCGGACCTGGCTCCGGCGGCGGAAGCGCCGATGCACATGCTCATTGAGGAGTGTTCCGACTCGCTGCAGATGTACTCGGTGCCGACCTCGCCGTTGGCCACGTACTCGGCGAACGTCTCCACGATGATGGTCTGCGGGGTGATGGGGTACGAGGACACCACATCAGGGTCTATCTGCTTCCATGACAGGGCGACCGCCTGGTCCCCGTTCATCGCCAGTCTCTTCATTCCTCTCCCTCCTCGACCATGGTTATGGCATCCTTGGGGCACTGGCGGGAGCAGATCCCACATCCCTTGCAGTGCGTGTACTTGATCCCTTTCATCTCGCCGCCCTCCACTATGATGGAGTTGTCGGGGCAGAACATCCAGCAAAACAGGCAGTTGATGCATTTCTCCTTGTCGACCACAGGCTTCTTGGAACGCCAAGAGCCCGTGTGATACTTCCTGGCCGTTCCAGGCTCAACTATGACATCTTCAGCGGTGCTCATCAGTCCACCTCATCATAAGCGCGCTGGACGCTAAGAATGTTCTTCTCCACCACCTTCTCTGGCAGCTTGGCCCCGAGCTTGTTGCGGAGTTCCTCCAAAACGCTCTCCAACTTCACGATGTTGGATACCCGGACCAGAGCGCCGAGCATTGCGGTGTTGGCCATAGGCCGGCCTATCGTCTCGAGGGCTATCTGAGTGGCGTCGACGGCGCGCACGTTCATGTCCGTTCCAAGCGCCTCCTTGAGGTGCTTCGTCCCCTCGGCATAGTTCGCCACCAGAGCGCCGTTGGCCTTCATACCTTCAAGGACGTTCACATTGCCTATCAATGTAGGGTCAAGGACGATCACATAGTCGGGGAAGTAAACCTGGCTGTGGACCTTGATGGGTTCGTCGGAGATCCGGGCGAATGCGCGAATGGGGGCCCCCATGCGCTCCGGTCCGAACTCCGGGAAGGCTTTCATATATTTGCCCTCCAGCAGAGCGGCTCCAGCCAGGATCTCATTTGCGGTGACCACTCCCTGTCCACCTCTGCCGTGCCATCGTATCTCGTGAGTTGTCAAATCAAACCCTCGCTTTGGCTCCGTGTACGATTGAGCGTATTTAACCCTATCTTAAAAACCGGTTTTGTTTACGCAACATTCTGCGATTTGCTCTAATAGAATCTACGGATAGCGGATTTGACCGAAGGTATTCGAAGAATGTATCGATTTAACGCATGTTCAGAATCAATGTCGGGACCATGCTCATGAACGATGCATGCAAACGTGAGGCATCTTGCATGGCCCCTCATGCTGGACATGAGGCAGGTCGATGGAAGAAGGACACTTTCTGGAAGCATGGGGATGATGGTGGAGAGGACTGTGCCCTTGCGATCCTTAATTCAAATCGATGGGATAATATCCACTAATATGTCACCTACCTCAACAAGATATATCTACAACAAGTTTATCCCAGCCTTGCTCCATGTAAACCTAACACGGAGACGTTCCGGGGATTAAAAATGAGCAAGATCATAAGCATCAAGGACCTGGGTGTAGACGATATACCGATCGCGGGAGGTAAGGCTGCAAACCTTGGCGAGCTGACCTCGGCCGGCTTTGAAGTTCCACCCGGGTTCGTGTTAACCACGGAATCATATGACTATTTTCTGGAAAGCAATGGCCTCGGGGACCTCTTGGCCACCGTGATGGAGAACCTTGATGTATCTTCCGATGAGAAGGTGCAGGAAGCCTCGGTCAACATTCGCCGCGCGTTCGAGGTAGGCAAGATTCCCGAGGACTTGGAGGAGCTTATCATCTCCGAGTATGAGAAGCTTGGGAACGGCAGCAACCCGCTGGTCGCGGTTCGCTCCTCTGCCACCGCAGAGGACCTGCCCACCGCCTCTTTCGCTGGACAGCAGGACACCTTCTTGAACGTAAGCAATCCCCAGTCGCTGCTGGAGAGCATCAAGAGATGCTGGTCGTCCCTGTTCACCCCGAGGGCCATCGCATACCGCGTGCAGAAGGGGTTCGACCACGCGTCGGTCAAGCTGGCCGTGGTGGTGCAGAGGATGATCTCATCCGACCGCTCCGGGATCATGTTCACCGTGGACCCCAACTCCGAGCTGCCGCACATCATCATCGAGGCAGGCTATGGCCTGGGAGAGGCGCTGGTGGGAGGAAAGGTCACTCCAGACACCTACTGCGTGGACAAGTTCCACCGCAAGATCCTCAACAAGAGGATATCCAACCAGACCTGGATGCTCATCAGGGGGGAGTCCGGCGAGTGCATGCGCATGGAGGTGCCCTCCGAGATAACCAAGGAGCAGAAGATCACGGATAAGCAGATCTACGAGCTGGCCGAGATCGGCAATCAGATCGAGATGCACTACAACAAGCCCATGGACATCGAGTGGTGCATCGAGAAGGACCAGATCTACATAGTGCAGGCGAGGCCGATCACCACGTTGTCCAACGATGAGAAGAAGATGCACAGCTGCAATGTGGAAGGAGGCAAGGAGGAGCTTGAGTCTCAGCGCACCATACTGGTGAAGGGGCTGGGGGCAAGTCCCGGCATCGCTGGAGGTCCTGTCAAAATCTTCAGCGAGGAGATGAGCCTGGATGAGGTCAAGGAGGGGGACGTCATGGTAACCCAGATGACCACCCCGGACATGGTTCCTGCCATGACCCGCGCCGCCGCCATCGTCACCGATGAAGGGGGCATGACCTGCCACGCCGCCATCGTAGCCCGCGAGCTCGGCATACCGTGCGTTGTCGGGGCGAGCGATGCCACCAAGGTGCTGAGGGACGGCATGATGGTGACCGTGCACGGCCAGATGGGTGTCGTGTACGAAGGAGTGGAGAAGGAGAAGAAGGATGCGCCTAGCACTGCCCCCGTAGCCGTCGCATCGGTCCCGGTGACCGCCACCAAGATAATGGTCAACATCGGCGTCCCGCAGAAGGCCGAGGAGTACGCTCAGCTTCCCGTCCAGGGAATCGGGCTGATGCGCATCGAGTTCCTATTCACCTCCTACATCCAGGAACACCCCTGCGCCCTGATCGAACAGGGACGCAGCCAGGAACTGATAGACAATCTTGCCAACGGCATCGCGATGGTGGGCAAGGCGTTCTACCCGCGCCCCGTGGTCCTGAGGACGTCGGATTTCAAGACCAACGAGTATCACGACATGAAGGGGGGCAGCAAATACGAGCCCAAGGAGTCCAATCCCATGATCGGGTGGAGGGGCTGCTCCCGCTATGTCTCCGAATCGTATCGCGAGGCGTTCATGTGCGAGCTCCGTGCGGTCAAGAAGGCCAGGGACGAGATGGGACTGAGGAACATCTGGGTGATGCTTCCCTTCGTCCGCACCCTTGAGGAGCTGGACAAGATCGAGGCCATGATGAAAGAGGTCGGCCTATACCGCAGCAACGACTTCAAACTGTATCTCATGGCCGAGGTTCCGGCGATAGTCTTCATGGCAGAGGAGTTCGCCGAGCGCTGCGACGGTTTCTCCATCGGTTCGAACGACCTTACCCAGCTTACCATGGGCGCCGACCGAGACTCCGATGTGCTGGGCAAGATGGGGTACTTCGATGAGAGGAACGAGGCCATCAAGAGGGCGATATCCCACCTCATCAGGTCCGCCCACAAGAAGGGGATCCCCGTGTCCATTTGCGGACAGGGTCCATCCGTGTACCCCGAGTTCGCGGAGTTCCTGGTCAGAGAAGGCATCGATTCGATATCCCTCAACCCTGACACCGTGCTGAGCACCATCAGGCACGTGGCTGCGGCCGAGCAGCGGCTCCTCCTTGAAGGGATCCGCTCCATGAAAAGGGAAAGGGAAGACTAAGGGAGGGTGCCTCCCCATCAATCTCTTCCTTCAATCCATTTTATCTCTTTCTATGATGAAAGGTGTGACGATCGTTGCAGACCGAACGCCCTCTCGCCGGCGGCGATCACTTCTCCTCATCCTTTAACAGCCGGGTGGCGACCTGTACAAGGGGATGGTGCTGCCCCTCGATGATCTTGATGTCGTCAAGCGACCTCACGCCGAGCTCTTGCGCGGTCCTCTCCATCCCTAGCTCTATCTCCCGGTCGGGTTCAAGAACGAACGCTTGGAACTGCCTTACACCCATGTTGCGTGCTGCCAGCACCCGGTGGTGTCCATCCACCAAAAGGTAATGCGTATTCTTCTGGATTACGATGAGCGGTTCCACGAGCCCACGTTTGATCTCATACTGCCTACCTCTCAGCTCATCGGCGAACACCTCGTGCTGAGTTGGCCTCAGGTCCTCGATGGGGACGATGCGCCTTCTCACCGTTATCTTGACGCCATGCTTCTTCTCCAGGAACGTCTTCAGCATGTTGATCTTGTTCGGCGTGGCCTTCTCAATGTGAGAGCGGATGATGTCTATGTTGCTCAGCATTCCAACCACCATGCCGTCCTCGTCCAGCACGGGAGCGTTGCGCAGGCCGTAGCGAAACAGGACGCGGGAGGCGTCATCTATGTCCATTCCCGGGGAGAGCGATATCGTGCCGGGCTTGATGATCTCCGTGATCTTAGCATCAGGACGGTCGATGTTTCGAAGGAGTTCCTTGGCGGTCACGAAGCCGAGGATGCGGCGGTCCTTCTCCACTGGCAAACCGTGAAATTCGGTGGCAATGAGCTTGTTGATGGCTTCCCTGACAGTATAGTCCGGGGGGATGGAGACGACCTCCCGGACCATGTAATCGCTCACCTTCAGCTTACCGTCCATATCAAGCACCTCGACCGCTATTCCGAGACGTCATCATAAAGCTGATGCTTTCCTCCCTCCTTCACCGCTGCATATTCTAGCTCAAAGAAAGGCCGTCCGATGTCGTGCATCATGCCCTCTATGAACCCAGTAATGAAATCACTTGGAAAAGCCATATATATGACCTACATATTTGGGTGGAAATACGCCCTGGTAGTGTAGCGGCCTATCATGAAGCCCTGTCGAGGCTCCGACTCGGGTTCAAATCCCGACCAGGGCGCCATTCTCAATTCTTCAATGTCAAGCGTAGCGTATCACCATCTCCAACAATGGGAGCGATCTCTGCTTGACCTCCTCTATCGTGTCGAGCACCTTGAGGGTCGTATTGCGGTCCGACAGGGGGGAGTCCCAATCGTGCAACTCCATGAGGCGCTGGCGATCGATCGGCGCTTCCGACATTATGCTGTACATGATGCTCCATGTCCGCATGGTGGCGTCGAGGTCATACCCCCCGCCGCCGACCACGAGATACCGTCCCTCGCATAGTTCGTGTGCCAGTTCATGGGTCAGCCTTGCCACCTCCGCATAGCCGCGTGTGGTGTATCCCAGGTCGGCCAGGGGGTCCCGGTAGTGTCCATCGACACCGAACTGCTGGATGATGATATCGGGGCGGTAGGATTGCAACGCGGGGATCGCCACCGAGCGGAAGGCGTGGAGGAAAAGGTTGTCATCGGTGCCGCCGGGAAGGGGGACGTTGATGTTGCGCCCGGCTCCCTCAAGCTCCCCGGTCTCGTCTGCCTCGCCGCTCCCGGGGAAGAAGCGGTCGCCGAAGCGGTGCAACGATATTGTCAGGACATCCTCGTCATAGAATATCGCCTGCGTGCCATCCCCATGATGCGCGTCTATGTCGATCACCGCGATCCGTCCGATACCGTACTCCCTCTGGAGCACCCTCACCGCCACGGCCATATCGTTGAACACGCAGAAGCCGGACGCTCGGGCGGGGTATGCATGATGTAAGCCTCCTGCAGGATTGAAGGCGTGATCGAACTCTCCTTCCGCGATGCCTCTGGCCGCATCGACCGTGGCCCCGACGGCCATGACCGCTCCCTCGTAAAGACCGGGACTTGCAGGGGTATCTCCCTGATCGAGAAGTCCCCCCTTCGCGGAGAGCTCCCTGACCCGCTCGATATACCAGTCAAAATGCACGGTCATCAGCGTTTCCACGTCCGTGGATCGAGGAACGACGATGTCGCTGTCCCCATCGAACGCACCCAGGGAGCGTAGGGTGTCAAGGGTCATCTTCTCCCGAACGGGTTGAAACGGGTGATGCGGTCCGAACTGATATTTCAGGAAGTCATCGTGGTATAGGAATGCGGTGCTTCCGCCCAATCCCCTCACCCTGGTCTAACAGGGTCACCGAAGGGTAATAAACATCACTGCTCGATAAATCGGATGCAGATGGGTCCTTCCTTTACGGCGAGCCGCTTGGACATCATCCCTGCTTCCACCCAGCATGCGTTCACGAGCGCGACCGGGATCAGACAGGTCGTGGTCAACCCTGCCTTTTCGGCCATCTCCCACACGGCGGAGTCCGACCACTCCGAGTAATCGGTGGGGTCGAGCTTCGAGACCAGTGATGCATAGGTCTGCACGCTGGGACAGTCCGTGTCGATGTGCACCGCCATGCTCCCATCCCCATTGTCCGTGACCTCTATGACGGTCCTATGCGAGCATATCCTCGATTCCACTTCCACCTTGGATGTCATTCGTTCCCTTCCTTGATCGCGCCGATGATGGCGACGTTGTGGGTGCCGATACGCTCGTCATAATAGATAGCGGCATTGATGGAGAACACCTTGGCCATGTTCTCCCTGGTCAGCACCTGGGTGACGTCCCCTGCGGAGACTATGCGCCCCTTTCGCATGAGGATGATGCGATCGCAGTACCGCGCCGCAAGGCTCAGGTCATGGGTGACGATTATCACCAGCATCCTCTCTTCCCGCGCAAGCCTGGAGATGAGGTCCAGTATCTCGATCTGATGATTTACGTCCAGATGCAGCGTGGGTTCGTCGAGCAGCATTATCCTGGGACGCTGCGCCAACGCCCTGGCGATTATGACCCTCTGCCTCTCCCCGCCCGACAGCTGGTCCATGGGGCGGTCCGCAAGGAACGAGGTGTTCGTCATCTCCATGGCCTTGCTGACTATCTGCAGGTCGCTCTCCTTCTCCCTCTCGAACCTCTCCAGGTCCGGATTGCGGCCCATCATCACGATGTCCAGGGCTGTGAAGGGGAAGCTTGAGTTGGCCGACTGCGGCACCACACCTATCTGCTGGGCGATCTGCTTCCTTGTCTTCTCCCGATAGTCGACGCCGTTGATGAAGACCGTGCCATTCTTCGGCGATAGCACGCGATTGATGCACTTCAGCAAGGTGGTCTTGCCGGAGCCGTTCGGCCCCAGGATGCCGACTATCTGCCCCTCTCCCGCCTCGAAACTCACGTCGCTGACGACGTCCTCCGAGCGGTAGCAGAACGAGACCCCTTGCACGCTTAGCTTCACTTCACCACCCCATCTTCCGGCGCCGCGATATGATCAGATAGATGAAGAAGGGGGCACCGATCATCGCGGTGATTATGCCTACCGGCAGCTCCGCAGGCAGGATTATCGTCCTTGCCACGGTATCGGTCCATACCATGAAGATAGCGCCGCCGAGCAGGGAGACGGGGATGAGGATTCGGTGATCTGGTCCTACGAGGAGGCGGACGACATGAGGCACCACCAGGCCGACGAACCCTATGACGCCGCTCACCGACACCGCGGCCGCGGTGACGAGTGATGCCGCCAGCAGGATTATCATACGCACCGTGTTGACGTTCAATCCTAGATGGAGGGCATGCTCCTCGCCCACCATCATGGTGTTGAGGTCGCGTGATAGTAACCATAGGATCATCGTTCCGACGGTGATCATCGGGAGCGCGACCACCACGTCCATCCACTCCGCCTGCCATAACCCTCCCATCATCCAGAAGACTATCGCGGATAGCTGCTCCCCTGCAAAGTACTTCATCAACGATACCAGGGCGTTGAAGAAGGCGCCCACCGCTATCCCTGCCAGAAGCAGCGTCTCCACTTGAACGAAGCCGCCCTTGGTCCTTGATATGGCGTATACGAGGAACAGTGTCAGGAAGCAGAATATGAAGGCCATCGACGGAATGGCGAACTCACCGGGAAGCCAGGACACTCCGGCAACGATGGCCAGGGAGGCGCCGAAGGCCGCGCCGGAGGATATGCCCAGGACATAGGGTGATGCCATGGGATTGCGGAACACGCCCTGCATCGCGGCACCAGCTACCGCGAGAGCTCCTCCGACCAATGCTCCCAGGATAATCCGTGGTAGACGGGTATTGAGGATTATCTCCCTCTGGAATCTCGTCCCCCCTCCCATCAGTACATCGAGGATCGTTTCGAACGGAATGTGGACCGCGCCGATGTTCAACGTGAATAGAATTGTCAGGACGAGCCCTGTGGCCATGGTTGCGGTAATCGCTGCCCAGCGAGCGAACTTTCTTTTCTGCAATGAGGCCACATCAACAGCGTCCATGGCGACTCGGCATAAGTGTCATCATTTATTAGCTATGCCTTCTAAAGCGAGTGGAAAATGGGGAAAGGGTTTGATGGGATCACGGGAATAGCTCAGGGTGGAGCCATTTGGCTAGCTGCTCTAGCGCTTCCACCAACCGAGGCGAGGTCGTTAGCATCCCGGAGTCGATGTAGTATATCTGATCGTGGTTGACGATCTCTGTGTCGCCATATAGGTCGTTGAAATATTTGTTATCGCCAAGAGGAGAGTTCTCCACCACGATTACATCCGGTTCGCGCTTCAATACCTCCTCCTTGTTTGCGAGGAAATTGCCCTTCTCGTCAACGAATATATTCCTACCACCGGCCATCTCTATCAGCTCATTGCTTATGGTGCCACTACCGGCGGTCTGTCCACCATAGCTTGCCAGGACGAGAAAGACCTTTTTACGTTCCTCATCAGGGATATCTTTGGTCTTCTCAAAAACCGCGTTGACCCTTTGTCGAAGCTCATCGGCAAGGTTCGATGCTTCAGTGCCTAGCAGGTTCCCGATACGCTCGATCGCGAAGAGTGTGTCGTTGACCGACCTGGGATAGAGCGCGACGACCTTCAGTCCTTTCTTCTCCATCTTCGCTATGAGGTCCTGATACATCCCGAAGTTCCATATGATGACGCAGTCAGGCTCGAGCTCCATTAAAGTCTCCATGCTTAGAGAGCTCGTCTTTCCTAGGTCCACAACGTCCTTGGGAAGGCCCTCCAGGGCAGCGCCTGAATAATCGACGCCCACCAGGCGATCGCCCTCGTTGAGAGCGATTATGATCTCAGTGAACGATGAGCCTAGCGACACTATTCGCTGCGGATAGTCTGGGAAACCTATATCCCCTCCCCGGTCATCCCTAATAGTGAACTTGGCTACCTCGTCACTCGCTCCCGGCCATCCCAGCAACATTATTGCGCCGGTCAGGCTTGCCATGATAACGACGACCGATAGAACGATCGCCAGCATCACATTCTTGTGCACCTCGATCACCACTCAAGATTAGTGTTACGACTTACTCAATGGGTAACACGAATGTCTATTAATAAGCTTTCTCAGGAAACCCGGCGTGAAAGAACCCTACACAGGGGGATAACAGTAAGATTCATGAACCCCGGTTCTTTCAACATACGTCATGCGTGTCCTCCTGAGGGGCAAGATCCACCGCGCGGTGGTGACCCAGGCAGACCTTGATTATGTAGGGAGCATTACCATAGACAAGGAGCTCTTGGACGAGGCAGACATCTGGCCCGGGGAGAAGGTGCTGATCTCCGACGTGGACAACGGTGCGCGCTTCGAGACGTATACCGTAGAGGGGGAACCAGGCTCCGGAGTAATATGCGTCAATGGAGCCGCGGCCCATCTTGTAAAGCCGGGCGACCGCATCATCATCATGGCCTTCGAGATAACCGATCGTCCCATCGTCCCCAACATCGTTCTGGTCGATGAAAGGAACCGCAAGGTCAAGACGCTCCATGCACCAGGTCCTTCGGTGAGCGAATGAAGGTGACCATATACACCGACGGCGGCGCCAGGGGGAACCCTGGGCCGGCGGCGTTCGCCATCGTGGTGACCAGGGACGGCGAGGTCGTCAAGGAATATGCGCGCTACATTGGGCGCACTACGAACAACGTGGCAGAGTATCAAGGGGCGATCGCCGCGCTGAAGGAAGCGATGGACATGGGTGCGGACGAGGTCGAAGTTATAAGCGATTCCGAGCTCATGGTGCGCCAGGTCAACGGCCAATACGCCTGCCGGGCGGCCAACCTGCAGCCCTACCTCGAAGAGATAAGAAAGCTCTCTCGTGAGTTCAACAAGGTGACGTTCTCCAACGTCCGCAGGGGCCATCCGATGGTGGCGCGTGCCGATGCCCTCTTGAACAAGGAACAGGACATAATGCGCGACCTCATGCCAAGGGGCAAGCCTAACCCATGATGGCTTCCCACATCGTCGCCAGACCGAGAATGAAACCTTCCATAGCATGGTTTCCAGCATCGTGGAGCAAACTGGCCTATGGACCAGGCGGGTAAAGGGCTGTCGGACGATATGTAGTATCAGGCCTAAACTTTATATAGAAGGGCATAATAGGGATAACTAGTGCCTGAGGTTGGTGCTCAACTCTCCTCCTTAGTAGTTTTCCTCCGAATCCCCACCAAGAACCCGGCCTCAGGCATTTCTTATCAATAATGGCCAAGCTTGGCGAGCAGTTCCTCCCGTTTAACCAATCTCTGTTCACCGGCATTCATATCTCTTACCGTGACCGCTCCCTGGGCCAACTCCTTCTCACCGACGATAACGACGCGCTGAGCGTTGATCGCATTGGCGTACTTCATGCTCTTGGCGAGGCTTCTACCCATGAGGTCTATATCGGTACGAACCCCAGCAAGTCGCAGTTCGGCCGCTATGCGGTGAGCTTCCTGCCTGCAGGCGTCACCAACGGGAAGGACATACACATCCATGCTATGAGCCGGGCCTTCGAAACCTTCCTTCTCAAGCGCCAGTAATGTCCGGTCGAATCCTATCCCGAAACCGGTGGAGAATGTCTTCTCGCCTCCGAACATCTCGGTAAGGGAGTAAGAACCTCCCCCACAGATCTGCTTCTCGGCGCCCAGCACAGGTGCGTCGATCTCAAACACCATGCCCGTGTAGTAGTCCAATCCTCGGACCACGCCGAGATCGACCTCTATATCCGTCACACCATACGCCTCGAGGATCTTGAAAATCCCCAGAAGATGGTCGCGGGCGTCTCCTTCGATCTTGTCCAGGACATCGATGGGGCCGACCGTGTTAGTTATGTCGACCACTCTCTCGATCTGCTCCTCTTCCATGTCAGCATCGCGCATTCGCTGGCGGGCCTCGTCGTACTCCTTCTTGTCAAGCTTCTGCAAGATAAGAGGAGCGACCTCGGAGTCGACGCCGGCCTCGGCGAGCATGTTACGCAGTACCCCTATGTGGCCCACCCGTATGTTGTAGTTCTTCAAGCCGATCCGGCGCATGATGGATGCGGCCAGGGCGATCACTTCCGCATCCGATTCAGGACCTGGGTTACTGATCAGCTCCGCCCCGAACTGGAAGAACTCCCTGAACCTTCCAGATTGAGGTCGCTCGTAACGGAAGCATTGCCCGAAATAGAACATCTTCAGAGGCTTGGCGCTATTGCTCAGTTCATTGACGTAGAAGCGCATGGCCGGAGCGGTAAGCTCGGGCCTGAGAGCGATCTCCCTGCCTCCCTTGTCCTGGAAGGCATAGATCTCCTCGATAATGTTGGGCCCAGATCTGATCGTGAACAATTCAGTATATTCGAAGATGGGTGTGGCTATCTCACGAAAACCGAACACGGCGGCCTCCCGGCGCATGATCGCCTCGAGGCAGCGTCTCTTCTCCATCTCTTCCGGCCCGAAGTCCCTGGTACCACGGGGACGCTGAATCATCGTGTGGACAAGGGGGAGGCGTTATTAAACCGTTTCCTGACCGCTGGCGACCGGTGGGTCCATGGCATCGAAGGGCGAGATCGTCGAACCCGCGTCCCATTGCATAGAGATTTATGCATAGGCATGAATGACAATGCCGATAAGATGGAGTCGAACGTCCCCGCGGAGGAATGGCAAAGGGTCGAGGTGCCTCGGCCAGAGCATGTGAAGGTGGTCATGATCGCCGAGAGCCCCTCCCCTCATCTCTTGCCGGTGTACAGGGTCAGCCGCACCTTTGACGATGCTTCGGCCCGATTGATGATATTCGCCTCGGCGGAACCGGGCCGGCTGCTGGTTCGCATCGACAACTTCCTCAAGGAGCTGGGGGACAGTCAGAGGGATGAGAAGATGGCGAAGCTGAACGAGATTTTCCGCATAGGCCATCTGATCTACCTTTCCAAGGAGCCGATAGATGAGCGGTCGGAGCGGGGACGGTTCACCCCTACCTCGGTCCGCGATGAGGTCGATGGTTTGCTGGACCAGGGAGTCCATGTCATCGTGACGCTGGGGGAGGCGGCCCGCTCCTGGATGAGGAACAACTTCTCCACCGAAGGACTGACGCTGGTCCAGCTTCCCGTGCCTTCCAATCACATATCCGACTGGTTCCCGAGCTTCATGGAGCGGATGCATCGGGAGAGGGGCGCCGATACCCTGGGGATAAGGGACTCCATGGCGGTCCAGATCGACAAGCTTGTATGGGCCCTGTCAGACCTATGAGGCCCTGAGGGCCTGGTCCAGGTCGGCCTCCAGGTCCTCGACGTCCTCTATGCCCACGGACAACCGCAGCATCGAGTCGGTGATGCCCATCCTCGCACGCTCCTCTGGCGGAAGAGGGCGGTGGGAAGTGTTCAGCGGCATGCTCACGAGACTTTCCACCCCGCCAAGGCTGGTGGCCATCTTGATGGTCCGGAGGGACCTCATCACGTTCTCGGCGGCGCGCCGACCTCCTTTCACCTCGAAGCTCAGCATGCCTCCGAAGCCGGAGAGGAGCCGCTTCGCCAATTCATGCTGCTCGTGGCTTTCAAGCCCAGGGTAGTGGACGCGCTCCACGGCGGGATGGTCCTCCAGGAACCTGGCGATACACATGCCGTTGAAGTTGTGCCGCTCCATCCGTAGCGGCAGTGTCTTCAATCCCCTCTCCAGAAGGAACGACGCGAAAGGGTCGAGGGAGCCGCCCAGGACGCTCCTCTTCTCATGCACGGGCGAGATATCGAACCCGTCGCTTACCACGGCCCCGGCCAGAAGGTCGGAGTGCCCGGCAAGGTACTTGGTTCCACTCTCCATGACGATGTCCATTCCGCTTTCCAGGGGCCTCTGGTTGACGGGCGTGGCGAACGTGTTGTCGATCGCCACTATGGCTCCTTGCTCATGCGCCGCCCTCACCACCTCGGGATGGTCGACCAGTCGGAGGAGCGGGTTGGTGGGGGACTCCAACCACACCATCTTGGTCCTGGGCGTAATGGCATCTATCAGCGCTTCCGTGTCGGACGGCGCCCATTTGACGTCTATCCCCAACCTTGGCAGGTGATTTCGAAAGAGGTTGTAGGTCCCTCCATAGATGTCCTCTTGCGAGACCATCACGTCCCCCTTCCCAAGGTAGGCCATCAGGATGGACGAGATGGCGGCCATGCCCGAGGAGAAAAGAAGGCATCGCTTCCCGGACTCCAGATCGGCGATCTTCCTCTCCGCCACCTCCACGGTCGGGTTGCTCTGACGGCTATAGACATATGTGCCTTCCGGGACCTCCCCCTCCCAGGTACGGGGCTCGTCGGTCGGGAAGCGGAATGTGGAGGATTGATATATCGGGGTGTTCACCGCGCCGGTCGGCTCTGGCCGCTCGCCGGAATGCACCGCTTTGGTGGAGATGCCTTTGTACGCCATAACAAGACCTCGTTATGACATCGACCGCCTTGCGGATATCCTTTGCTCAGCTGCCGCCGCGTTTTACCACGATGGTCACTATATCCCCGTCGGTGAGGACATGGTCCAATCCGACCATCTGCCCGGGGAACTTGGCACTGTCCCCCCATACGTTGGCGTATCGGAAGTTGCGGCGGAAGGAGCGGTGGATCCGATCGCAAAGGTCTCCCACCGTGGAGCCGCTCAATATGACCATGGGCTCATCCATGTCCGCCTCCTTTCCCTGTGGCTTGAGGAACACGTGGATGAACTGCAGCTCCCTGAATATGGCCTCCTTCAGCTCCTCGAGGCCTATCTCCTCGTTGGCGGAGATGAACACGGGGTTGTGGTCCTTCAGGCGATCCTTCACCTCCTCCAGATATCCTGGGTCGGCTAGGTCCACCTTGTTGACCACGGTGACGCTGCGCAGATACACGCGATTGCCTGTCAGGACGTCGATGAGCTGCTCCTCGTCGATGTCCTCACGGACTATGACCTCCGCGTTCACGTAACCGTACGCGGACACCATGCTCGCGACCATCTCCGTCGTCATCTTTGTTAGCTCGACCGTGGTCTTGACATCGATGCCGCCCCTGTCGGTCTTGGTGATGACGACGTTGGGTGGCTGCGTGTTGAGCCGTATGCCGCTGTTGTACAGCTCATCCATGAGCACCTCGATGTTGGTGTCGAACACGTCGATGACGAACAGGATGAGATCGGAGGTGCGCACCACCGCCAGGACCTCCCTTCCACGACCCTTCCCCCTGCTAGCGTCCCGTATAAGGCCAGGGAGGTCAAGCACCTGGATCTTGGCGAACCTGTAGTACATGATCCCGGGGATGACATCGACGGTGGTGAAGGCGTAAGAGGCCACCTCGCTCTTGGCATCGGTCAGCTTGGTCAAGAGGGTCGACTTGCCCACGCTCGGAAAGCCTACCAGGGCCACGGTGGCGTTGCCTGACTTCTTGACCGAGTATCCTTGACCGCCTCCTCCCGAAGCCGCCCGCCGCTTCTCTTGCTCCATCTTGAGGCGGGCGATCTTGGCCTTGAGGAGACCTATGTGGCCCTGGGTGGCCTTGTTGTATTGGGTGTTGGCGATCTCTTCTTCGATCGCCTTGATCTGCTCCTCAATGGTCAGTGCCAATTACTCACCTATAACCGATCTATAACACAATATGGGTTCCCGCCTTACTATCCAACGCCTTATCTAAAAGTTCCGGTGACGTGATTATCGACTCCTTGCCCTGCGATTCCACGAAGGCGATGGCCGCTTCCACCTTGGGGCCCATCGAACCCGGTAGGAAGTTCCCCTCCGCATGATACCTCCGCATCTCCTCGACCGTGGCCTTGGCGATCGCCCTCTGCCTCGGGCCGCTGAGGTCGAGATATGCGGCATCGACGTCCGTCAGAAACACCATCAGCTCCCCGAGACCCTTGGCGAGGGCGGATGCGGCAAGGTCCTTGTCCACCACCGCCTCGACCCCGAACAGTCTGCCGTCACGCCTCACCATCGGCACTCCGCCCCCGCCGGCGGCGATGACGACCGTGTCGCCCGCCGTCATCAATGTTCGCACTGCATCCGCCTCCAGTACGGCCAGGGGGCGCGGCGAGGGGACCACCCTTCTCCAGCCCTTGCGGGCCACATCCTCCACCATGCGCCAGCCCTGCGATATCAGCCTCTCGGCCTCCTCGCGGCGATAGTATGGGCCGATGGGTTTGGACGGCGAGATGAACTCGGGATCGTCATGGGCCACCATCACCCTGGTGAGGAGGCAGACCACCTCATGGTCGACGCCTTCGCGACGCAGCGCTTCCGTCATCGCCTGCTGAAGCATGAAGCCTATCTGCCCCTGGGACTGGGCCACGCAGACGTCAAGGGGCATGGGCGGCACCTCCCCACGGGATAGCTCGTTCTGCAGGAGTATGTTGCCCACCTGTGGCCCATTGCCATGGACCAGCGTCAGCTCCCATCCCCTCTTGACCATTCTCGCCAGGGGCGCGCAGGTACGGCGGAGGTTGTTCATCTGGTTCTCCACCGTGGCGGCTTCCCCCCGGCGCAGGATGGCGTTGCCCCCTATCGCCACGACCGCACCGGTCATCCAGATGTGTACAATGAGCCGAGCATATAATGATTGTCTGTCGGGAGTACGCAAAATATATACTCGTCCATCGATGGTGGAGTGATGTCCTATCAGGATGATGTCAAAGAACGCTTCCTGAAGTTTCGGGAGAAGAAGTATGCCATTCCAGTGGGGCTGGCCCTCGCCCTGCTGCTGGGCATATTGTTCGTCCCATTTCTCGGAGCCATCTGCTTCGGAGCCCTGATCATTGCCATCATCGGGTTCTATGTACCATATTACTTCGGTCTGAAGGACCGACGCAAGCTTGCGGTCTGGGGACTCGTCTTCGTGATGGTCCTTGCAGTGTTCTTCACCTGGCTTGTCGGGGTGAACAACGTCAACGCGATGGAAGGCGTACGGCTGGAGTCCTCAGACGGGCTGCTGGTAGATGGCACGCTAGAGCCCTACCGCGGCGGGGCCGACACGGTCCACAACTTCCAGGTTACCGTGACCGCTCCCTCAACCGGCGATTACAACGTCAATGTCATCATCCATGATTGGTACACTCGGCAGGTCATCGGCAACTACACCATGTCGTCCGCTGGACTAACGGCGGACGGTGAACGATTCGAGTTCGCCACGACGCTTACCGAACAGTCGGTATTCACATACCGTTTCGCCACCAACGCCAGTGGCGCATGGGTCCACACCTTCGAGAGCTATGGGCCTGTTCATCAGTCCGATGTGGACAGGTTCACCACCCTGCTGCCCGCGTACATGATCGCACTTCTCGTCCAGATAGGCCTGCTCTTCTATCTGCTTCTGGCATTCAGCTGGTTCAGCCAGCGTTCGAGGGATCGGATGGAGGAGGTCATGAAGGAGCGGCAGCAGATGGCCCGGGGCAATGACGTCGGGAAGCAGGAGGAGAGCTTCGTCTGCTCGGAATGCGGCAGCGATGTCCCTGCCAGCGCTGGCAGGTGCCCGCAATGCGGGGAGAGCTTCGAAGAAGACACGCAGGGCGCTGAGAAGGGCAAATACGAGTGTTCGGAATGCGGCGCGACCGTGGACGAAGGTGCTCGAAGCTGCTGGAACTGCGGGAAGGAGTTCGAGGAGTAGTACTTTCCAGCACCCCTTCCTAAACCATTTTAAACCCCTTTTCATTGGGGTTATTGGATGCCCTCTACTTCTACAGCTCAAAGACTGGCAAAAGGTCAGAAGGAGATCTCGGTGTCCGAGTTCTTCGAGAAGAACCGGCAGATCCTAGGCTTCGATTCTCCCGTGAAGAGCCTCATCATGGGGGTCAAGGAGGCGGTCGACAACGCCCTCGATGCCTGCGAGGAGGCTCAGATGCTCCCTGACATCACCGTCCAGATCGAAAAGGTCGACCAGAAGGAGTACCGCGTCACCGTGGAGGACAACGGGCCAGGGATCATGCCAACCTCCATGCCCAACGTCTTCGGACGTCTGCTGTACGGCTCTCGCTTCCATGCCGTCAGGCAGTCGAGGGGGCAGCAGGGCATCGGCATATCGGCCACCATCATGTATGGTCAGATAACCACGGGGAAGGCTGCCACGGCACGATCCAAGGTCGAGGGCGCGGAGGCGGCGAAGGAGATCGACATCGTCATCGACACCAAGAAGAACATGCCGGTCATCCTCCGTGAGGACTACATCCCCTGGAACGAAGTGGAACATGGCACCAGGGTATCGTTCTACATGAACGGTCGCTATGTCAACGGTCGGCAGTCGGTGTACGAGTACCTGAGGCAGACGGCGATCGTCAATCCTCATGCAAGAATAACGTTCATAGATCCCGATGGGAAGAGGCACTTCTTCGACAGGGCCACCGACGTTCTTCCGCCCAGGACGAAGGAGATAAAGCCGCATCCGGACGGCATCGAGCTAGGTACGCTGATGAACATGGCCAAGGCGACCAAGGAGCGCAGCTTGGTCAAGTTCCTGCAGAACGACTTCAATCGCGTATCCGAGCGGGTCGCGCGGGAGATCTGTTCCGCCTCCATGCTGCCTGAGACCACCAGGCCGTCGCAGATGACGCTGGAATCGTGCAAGAAGCTGCTGGACGGGATCGGCCAGGTCAAGATCATGGCGCCACAGGTCGATTGCCTATCCCCGATCGGTGGCAACTTGATCCGAAAGGGGCTGAAGCATGTCCTTGATGATGTGAAGCCGGAGTTCTATGCGCCCCCGGTGACGCGGGACCCCAAGGTGCACTCGGGCAATCCCTTCCTTGTAGAGGTCGGGATCGTGTACGGCGGAGGGCTGCCTCGCGACCAGACCGTGCAGATCTACCGATTCGCCAACCGTGTGCCCCTTCTGTACCAGCAAGGGGCGTGCGTCATCACCAAGGCCATTGAGAACACGGACTGGCGACGGTATGGCCTGGAGCAGAGGGGCGGGTCCGGCATACCCTTCGGACCGGCCATCATCCTTGTCCATGTGGCCTCCACCAAGATACCGTTCACCTCCGAGGCCAAGGAGGCCATATCCTCCATCCCGCAGATCCAGGAAGAGATCGAGCTTGCCCTCAAGGCATGCGGACGGCACCTCAAGACACATCTCAACAAGAGGGAGCAGAAGAACAAGACCCGCGCCAAGTTCGAGATCGTCCAGGAGATCATACCCTTGATGGCCGAGAAGACCGCAGGCATACTGGGCAAGCCAGTACCGGACCTCCGGGGCACCATCACCAAGATCATGGACGTGGTGTGGATCGATTCTTCCGTCACCTTCGAGAAAGGGCGCCACAAGGTGGATGTCACGATATACAACTACACTCCCAAGCAGCAGAGGTTCTCCATACACACCATCGTCCCGAACGGGTGCCTGGACGAGAAGCGTTGTTCCCTGGCACCGTCCGAGGTCAAGGATGGGGAGAAGGTCAGCTGGGAGCTGCCTCGCATAACCTCGACCGAGATATACAAGCTGTCCTACGAGCTGAGCGGTCTGGATGCCGAAGCGTATCAGGACGTGGACCTGTACGTGTCTGGGATCAATCCCGTATATGTCATGGGGGCCGACCCCCTGCCGGGAGACTGGGACGTGGAGGGGCTGAACTACACCGAGAGCGAGGCCGCGGAACCGGAGCCAGATCCTGAGGAAGCGGAAGAAGAGCCGGACTATGATGAGTCAGGGGAGGACCTCAATGACGACCAGTGAGCGCAACAACGAGGCTGTCAGAAGGCTGTATGCCATCTCTGAATCCATATACGATCAGCTGGAGCAGGGAAAGATCCCGAAGATGGTGCTTCCGCTCCGCACCAAGGCCAATATAAGGTTCGACAAGAAGAGCAACGTATGGAAATATGGCAGCCAGAAAGGTGCCCGCTCCGCCAAGAAGGTCCAGGGGGCCATGATGCTGCTGCGGACCTCCTACATGCTGGAGCTTATCAGGGACATGATCAACAACAACCGTTCATCCACCCTGAGGGAGGCATACTACATCTCGGAGGGATGGGGCAAGGCCAAGTTCCATTCCCAGGATGAGAGCAACATGCTCGCCGAGGACCTTGAGATCGTCACGCAGTGCCTTCGAGAGGACTTCAAGCTCCGCCCTGAGGAGGACGGCGCCCGGGTCATAGGAGACCTGAACATAGTGGAGACCGACCGAAAGGGCAAGCGAAAGGCGCTCAACTGTCGGGACGACGTCGGAGATTCCGGATATGGCATACCTTATAACGTGGAGAAGGAGAAGGTGGAGCTCGTCTCCACATCGGCCAAGTTCGTCATCGCCATCGAGACGGGCGGTATGTTCGACAGGCTCGTGGAGAACGGCTTCGATGAGTCCGAGGACGCCATCCTGGTGCACCTCAAGGGCCAGCCCGCTCGCTCTACCAGAAGGTTCATCAAGCGCCTGAACGACGAGATGAACCTGCCCGTCGTGGTATTCACCGACGGTGACCCATGGTCCTTCCGTATCTATGCCTCCGTCGCATACGGCGCCATCAAGACCGCCCACCTGTCCGAGTACCTGGCCACTCCATCCGCGGAGTTCATCGGGATCACCGCATCGGACATCGAGGCCTATGACCTTCCGACCGACAAGCTCACCGACATGGACGTTCGCGCCCTGAACGCCGAGCTGAAGGACCCGAGGTTCAACACCGGCTACTGGCGCACCGAGATCGAGACGATGCTGAAGTTGGGGAAGAAGGCCGAGCAGCAGGCGCTGGCCAAGTACGGTCTGGATTATGTCACCAGCACATACCTGCCCGAGAAGCTCAGCCATCTCGGCATCATGAGGAAGTGAGGAGGCCTCACCTCTCCACGGGGACGCGGTCGAGCATGCGGCGTCCCCGGTCCGTCATCTCATAGACCACCGTGGCATCGACCCTGCCGTCCTTGCAGCATCCACAGCCTGCGCATGCTCTCCAGCATCCGACCGCCTCCACCTTCTGAACGAGGCCTTTGACCTCAAGGAAGAGCAGGCGTTGTCGAACGTCGTCCGGGTCCAGCTCAAGTCTCCGGGAGATGTCGTCGATCGAGGATGAGGCGGCCATCGCTTCCAGCAGCTCGCGTATCATGGCCTCACCTCCTCTCGCAAGGAACGGGATCTCCGGAGCGAACGGCGCAGCGCCACCGCCGCCGGTAAAACCATGAGCATTGCCAGCGTCGCATGTTCCAGCGGATCCCGGTTGGCCCGACCCTCTCCTCCCGGCAGGCATGCGTCCATGCCAGTGGCGATCAAGGCCATTATGGCGATCGTGCCAGCGAGGAGCCCCAGTGCCGACCCGACGATGATGAAGGCGTCCCCGTCCCTTCCGACGCGGAACTCCCTGGCCGCGTTCAGGACGGTCGCGCCGGCCAGGACGAGCACTGCCCCCATGGCGGGATCGCCGTTCGTAAGACCTGGGAAGCTCCCGAAAACCGCCGCCCCCATCTCCAGCACGCCTACCGCGATGAACGCAATGCCGAGCGCCATGGGCGCGGCGACGTTTCTAATTCCGTCCCTGCACCTCATAGTAGCACCCCCAGGTTGGTGACCGCGAAGCTGATGATGTAAGCGATCGCAAGGCTGTAGGCCACCGAGAAGGCCGTCCACTTCACGGACCTCGTCTCCTTCCATATCGTGGCCAGGGCAGCGATGCATGGCGTGTAGAGCAGCGTGAAGGTCATCAGGCCTGCGGCGGTCGAAGCGGACAGGTCAGCGGCGATCGCCTCCTCGAGCCCGGCACCTTCCTCCGCCCCGTACAGGACGCCCAAGGCGGCGATCATTATCTCCTTTGCCATGAAGCCGAAGAGCAGGCCGACCGCTATCTTCCAGTCGAAGCCCAAGGGAGCCAGGATGGGTTCCAGGACATGGCCGAGCGCACCGGCGTAGCTCGCCTCGCTTCCATACTCCACGCCCCATGGCAGGCTGGCAAGGGCCCATACCATGATCGCACCGAGCAGGATTATCGTGCCGGCCTTCCTCAGGTACATGGAGCCCCTCTCCCACATCTGGAGCAGCACGTCCTTCAGCCTCGGCATCCGGTAGGGAGGCAGCTCCATGATGAACGGGGAGCTCTCGCCCTTCAATATGGTCCGGCGGAACAGCAGGGCCGACAGGACGGCCACGCCGATGCCTAGCAGATATAGCAGGAACAGCACGGTGCCAGCGTTGTCGGGGAAGAATATCCCGGCAAGGAGCAGGTACACCGGCAGGCGGGCGGAGCATGAGATGTACGGGGCCGACAGGATCGTAACTATGCGGCTCCTCTCATCCTCGATGGTGCGCGTGGCCATGATGGCCGGGACATTGCACCCGAAGCCCAGCAGCATGGGTATGAAGGACTTGCCGTGAAGGCCCAGCCGGGACATCACGCGATCCATTATGAAGGCGGCCCTGGCCAGATAGCCGCTTGCCTCCAATATGGCGATGAGGAGGAACATCACCATTATGTTCGGCAGGAACACCAGGACGGCCCCGACGCCGCCGATGACTCCCTCGCCAAGGAGCGATGCCAGCCACTCGGGCTGGATGTTCTCGGCCGCGAACGATGCGAGCCACATGAAGCCCGAGTCGATGGCCGTGGCGAAGGGTGCGGCGGCCACGAAGGTGAGCTGGAACATCCCCCACATGAGGGAGAGGAATATCGGGATGCCGAGATACTTGTGCGTCGTCACGCGGTCGATCGCATCGGAAAGCGAGCGCCTGGAGGCACCTCTGCTGTAGATCTCCTTCAGTTCGGAGGATATGGCCGCGTACCTGCGGTCCACAATGTCCAGCTCCATTTCCTCCTTGTCCACGCCGTTCAGGGCCTCCAATAGGCCTGCCGTGACGGAACCGTCGGCGGTGACCTCGGAGGGGTCGAGGACCCCTCCAAGCAGCCGAAGGGCGGTCCAGCGTGCCAGGTGCTTTCGATCGTCCAGACATCCCTGAAGTTCGGCCACCTTGCCCTCGATCTCGGCTCCCAGGTCCACCACGGGTCTGGGGACCCCATCGTTCTGATATGCGTCGATGATCGCGTCTAGGAGGTCTTCCAGCCCCGTTCCATGGATGGCCGATGTGCGTACCGCGGGAACGCCCAGCCAACCAATGAGCCGGGACATGTCAAGGCGGTCCCCACGGCCGTCGGCCATATCCGCCATGTTGAGGGCCAGGACCAGCTTCCCGCCCATGTCCAGAAGCTGGGTGGTCAGGTATAGGTTCCTTTCCAGATTGGTGGCGTCGACCACCTGCACGACCACATCAGGCTCGCCGCTGACAAGGTATTCGTTGGCGATCCGTTCATCTGGCGAGCGAGCTTCCAGACCGTATGTGCCTGGCAGATCGGTTATCTTCACCGTCCAACCTTTATGCCGGCACTCGCCGGACTTCTTCTCGATGGTGACCCCGGGCCAGTTGCCAACGTGCTGCCTTAAACCGGTCAGCGAGTTGAAGATGCTGGTTTTTCCCACGTTAGGGTTCCCTATCAATGCGATGCGTATGGTGCCTGACATGGCGGCCCCTCAACAAGTGACGATTATCTGACGCGCAAGCTCCATGCTCAGGGCCAGCTTGGCCCCGTTCACGTTGGCTATGATGCCTGAATCGCTGCGGCTTAGCACCCTGATCCTTGCCTTGTCTACGAAGCCCATCTCCATCAGGCGGGAGGAGTCCCTGCATCGTCGGAGCGAGTGGACCATGCACTCGCTGCCGTCGCTGACGACGCTCAGCGGCATCTTCGCGACCATCAACGAGCCTCCTTTCGCTCCACGAGGATGTTGACCGCCTCCGCCTTCCTCAGCGAGAGGTTGTATCCTCGGACCATGATCTCGATGGGATCGTTCAGGGGAGCCCGGCGAACGGCAGTGACCTCGGCTCCAGCGCAGAGGCCCATCTCCGCGATCCTTCGCCTCGCGGGCCCCTTGGCATTAACGTTCCTTACAATGGCGCTCTCTCCTGGCTCCAGTTCGTCCAAGGTCAATGTGCTCATGTAACCTCACTTTAGGTTAGCCAAATTCCTTTCAAGTATTTAATTTTGGCGTACCTAAATCGTTCCTCATCATTTAACGACAGAAAGGCGGCGATGGACTACGTGCTAATTCATGGAGATCTGCGGTCAGGAAGCGCGTTGACGCGATTCACGCCTGCCGCCATGCGGGGACATAGAACCTACGGCTGCCATGGGTCCAGCTAACGAGGTGGGGCCTATCGTTTTTCACCATAGACCATAAGGAGGCTTTGCGCAAGCAACGATGGAGGCTGCGCTCGATGGAGCGGAAAGTGCAGAAGCGGCCCCTACGCTCGTTGGACCTTGCCGATGCCATATCCTGGGACCATTGCCAGATGCTCCGGCGTCTCGACGGTGAGGCTCAGTCGGATGCTTCCTTGATCCGGCCGAGCACGAAGTCGCGGTCCAGGGTGGAGAGGAAGAATCCCAGGCGAGGTCCCTGCTTCTGATTGCAGAATATCCGATACAGCACCTGGAAGCCTCCCCTCGGCCCCACTGGACATTCCTTGGCGCAGGTGTAGATGGCATCGTGCAGCCTCTCTCCCTCCCATTCCGCCTCGCACATCGAATCATAGAGTCGGGCCAGGAAGTCCTTCTCCTGCTCGGAAAGCTGGCATCCGGGCATGGACTGGCAAACCTCGAACTTGACCTGATCCGGGGCGAAGGCGTCAAGCCAGTATTTCACGCAGTCGACCCTCTGCTTCAGGATCGCCATGTCCTCCGGGGCCACCGAATCATCGAGCATCCCCATGCGCGTGAGGATGGCGACGACCCCATCGAAGCCATCGGTGATCTGGACAAGGGAGACGAGATGGCGATAAGGTATCTGGAGGGGTTGCTTGCTCCTTGGACCTTCGGGTTGCGAGAGCTCGTAAGCGCGGAGCAGGTCCGCATCCCTCTCCTCGACCTCCCCAGAATAGAACATCTTCTCGGTCCTGTCGTACTCATCCACCATGTCCAGGATGCCCATTCCCGAGTCATAGTCGATGTGCCTCTCCGGATTCACCCTCAAGATGATGTAGTTCATCACCTGCGGCGGCGTGATGCGGAGAGCGTCGACGCCGGTCACGGAAGAGCCGGTGGACTTGTGCATCTGTCCCTTACCCTTCAGCTGGACGAACTCATATGGTATCGGCCGAGGGGGCTCCATTCCGAAGATCTCCCTGGCCAGTCTGACGCCGGTGTCGTATGAACCGCCGGCGGCTGCATGGTCCTTTCCGAACGGTTCACAGGTGACCCCGAACACCTTCCACTTCGCCGCCCATTCCACCCTCCAGGGCATCTTCCCATCGGCCTTGCGTATGTCCGCCTTCCCGGAATGACCGCATGCACACTCATAGCTCACGAACGGCTTCTCATAGCCGGTCACCTTCGCATGGGTCAGGCGGCCGCATTTCTCGCACCTTGGAGAATATGGGTAGAAGTCTGGCGGAAGGTCCCTTCCGCTGACCTCCTTGAGGATCTCGCTCACGCGGTCCTTGTTCACGATGGCAGTGTCGATGACGTCGGCGAACTTGCCCTGCTCGTACTGCTCATGGGTCCATAGGACCTCGCAGTGAATGCCCAGCTCCTGGATGGAGTCGAGGAAAGGTTGGATGTAGTGCTGGGCGTAATTATCATGCTCACCGCACGGGCACGGTATGTAGGCAAGAGGCTTTCCCACCTCAGCCTCGAAGCTCTCCGGCAAGAAGGGGTATCGCCTGCGCAACGGATCGAAGGAATCCACCAGGTAGATCATCCTCACGTTCCCTCCGGCCTTGACAGTGGATTTGCGCACCGCCTCAGCGGTGATGGCTTCCCTCAGGGTACCCACGTGGAGGGTGCCGGAAGGAGTGATGCCAGTGGAGATCAGGTTGGATTCAGTCCTGGAGATAAGATCCCGAGCGATTACATCTGCCCAGTGCATGCTAACCGTCTAGCGCAAACGGGCACAATCATATAAAACCTATCTTGCTGGACCGATGTTCGGCGTGAACCTGGACATGTATGATAAGGCGGTCCGTCGGCGCTCTTCGACATGGGATGATGGGGGGACGTGGCACGTATCGCCGTCACATCTGACGGCCCCGTCGATCGCCCTACGTCGCATGACGATATCCGGCCGAGGTCATCGATGCGGTCTCTGCCGCATAGGTTAAATACGGGCATAGTGGATTCTCGGTCCGATAGCCATGCCCCCAAAGAGCAAGAAGAACCAGGGATTCCAGTCCGCCGCCGGGCTCATCCGCTACTTCGACTCCGAAACGGAGAAGGGGCCGGTGCTGAAGCCCACCTACATAGTCGTGGCCATCGTGATGACCATCGCCGTCGTCCTGCTGGCAGGCGCCATCTGGCCGACCTGAGCCCATCGCCCGATCCTTCTTTTTCGACCCTCCATAGCGTCAGCGATGGTAGATGCGAAAACAATAATATAGGGTGCAACTTGCTCCCCTGGGAATACAATGAGCCTATTCAAAGAGCTACCTACTGGCAAGGATCCACCTCGAAATATCTACGTCATTGTGGAGACGCCCAAGGGAAGCAAGAACAAGTATGAAGTGTCCAAGGAGCATGATGCGATCATCCTGGACCGTGTGCTCCATTCCAGCGTTGTCTTCCCTCTCGAGTATGGAATGATCCCACAGACCTTCTACGAGGATGGGGATGCCATCGACGCCATGGTCGTCATCTCCGAACCTACCTTCACCGGTTGCGTCATCGAGGCGAGGCCGTTGGGGGTGCTGCGGATGAGGGATGAGAAGGGTGCCGACGACAAGGTGCTGTGCGCCGCGATCAGGGACCCGCGCAATCGCGAGTACCATGACCTTACCGACCTGCCCACCCATTACCTCGATGAGATCGCCGAGTTCTTCCGGACGTACAAGCATCTCGAGGAGAACAAGAGAACCGAGGTGCTTGGCTGGGAGGGTCGCGAATCTGGCATGCAGTGCGTCCTCGACGGCATGGAGCTATACAAGAAAACCTTTGGATGAGCCGCAGGGCCATCTTTTAATTTTTCAGCCCCGGGCAGGGCGCCCGGGGCGTTGGTTCGCGGATGCCTCTGTATCAGGGTGATTATTTCTTTCTGACCTCCCTATACTCCGTCTCCCGGATCTCCCTGCGAGGTTGGGTCTCGCGGCCCTCGCTGACCTCGGACCTGTAGGTCTCCCTCTCCTCGAACCGCTCAGGCTCTTCTCGTACCTCTCGCTCCATCTCGCTCTCGCGGCGACGCTCCCGGGACGATCTGGAGGATTCCTCCACACCGCGGCGGAGGCCGGACAGTATTCCAGACCCTACGGCCATGACCTTGCGGATGCCTCTGCCGATCGATTCTCCCGCCTGGGCGGCAAGGTCCTCGGCGCTCTGCCCACCCGTCACCTCCTTGGTCTTCTCTCCCAGGCGGCGACCGTACCCCCGGGTCTTGCCGACCGCCTGCTCGCCGACCACCTTGGTACGGCTGACGGCCTCTCCGCCCACCTGTCCGGCGGTCGACACGACGCCCTCGCCCCTCCCCTTCATCCTTTCCATGGGGGTGGCCTCGGCCTCTATAGGGGGCTTTCTGGAAGGCATGTGCTCGGACCGGCCGAACGAGCTTCCCGTGGAGGCGAGCCCTCCTGCCTGAGACTCACGCCCTCCATAGTAGTAGGTGCCGCCGCCGGCCCTTCCCAGGTCACCCTCGGCAGCTTTCTCGGCGGTCCCATACTGGCGGCCCTCCACGATCCTGGATCTCCTCTCGATGTCCATCTCGGCCATCTGTTCGGCCGGCGTTGGGCCAGGAACATCCAGGGGCCGGCGCTCCGCCTCGATCTCCCGCGCGATGCGGTCCTCCATGGTCATCTCCCCACGGCCTTCCATGCCACGAGACTCCCTGCCCCACATGGACATGGTGGCACGCTGGGTCTCTCCCAGGCCGGGGTGTGTGGACCTCTCGGCGCTCATGAGCCGGCGCCTTTCCTCCTCCTCAGGGGTGAGGCCCGTGAAACCTGTGGTCTCCCTTCCGGTCCTGCTCCTCTGCGCCTCCTCTATGGCCAGTTGCGCTCTCATGCTCTCGCCGCCCTCTCTGAGGCGGCGGATCCTCTCTTCATCCTCAAGCCTTCTTCTAGCTTCCCTCTGTGGGTCGTTCATGATCCTACCTCATGATTTTCCTTCATCCTTGCCGATCTCGGCCATGATCTCTTCAGCTCGGCCGCCTTTCGCCCTTCGATTTCGGCCTGTTCTATTCCGCTGTTCCATCCTCCGATTCGTTTCACCAACCTCGCCTTGCTTGTCGAGCCAGGCACATTAACCGTCTATTCTTGGATGCTGATGATATATGCATTTTACTGTTACCATCAAAGATAATCAGACATCTATGAGACGTTTTCGAAGAAATTGTCTGCAAGATCTATCCGATGCAAGGATGGGAGCACGACTCTCTGGAAGATCGCTCACATGGCCCTCACACGCCGGATGAGGATCGTCGACTTCTACATCGTAACGGACCGTTGCGAGATGAGATGGAGCGACGGACGATGGATGATCACGAATGGGCGGGGTGGATCCGATGACAGGGGCGGACGTCATTGAACACGGCCGTGCGCGAGGCCGCATCCATCGCTCCCATCGTGAAGGCGCTCACGAACCCATGGAACGGCCAGGGTCATGTCGGGTCGTCGAAGCACTTTCCATACGCCCCTCCGATCATGCAGCCCACGACGCCGATGGACCGACATCATGGGCCAGACCTGCTCATTTCGTTCATATCATCGAAAAAATATCGATAGCTTATATTATCTCATTAGATAATGTTATATCTCCTCCTGCTCGCAATGTCATCTCGATGGAAATGAGCGACGACACTGTACGTCCGAAGCCAAGGTCAGGACGTGGCTTGATCTTGGCGGTGGTTGCCATCGCAGCGGTGCTGATAATAGCTACCGCGATGGCGTACATGCTGGGGGCGTTCGACTCACCGTCCAGCGGAGGAGATGGGTCGAACGATGGCGGCATCGGGGGCGATGGAGGCTCCTTGAGTCAGGCCTTCGATCTGAACGACGGCGACTTCATCGAATACTCGATCTTCGATGCGGAAGGTCTGACGGACGGCACGATGAGATTGACGTTCCTGAACGTCACTATCGAAAAATATGATGTCAGGATGGAACAGACCGTCGACGGACAGGTCTTCACCTTCAGCTGGGAGAGCGATGCCAATGACACTCTGGGAACGACCCCGGACCTAGAGGACCCGGAAGAGTTCGGTGAGCTGATCGGCGAGGAGACCGTCGATACCGTGTTCGGCCCCAGGAACGTGCTGCATTACAGGGTGGTCGAAGGATCCATGGTCATCGACTATTATGTCGGCAAGGACCTACCTATCCTGTACCGCGCGGTGACCGATGACGACAACGCGACGGTCACCATCGAACTGGTCGATACCAACATCGAGCGCATCATAAACGCCAACGCGTGATGTGAGAGGGGGACGGCGGCCCTGCACATCGGCAGGCCGTCAGAACCCACTTTTTCCTTTTCCCTCATGAGCGATGAGCTTATCCTCATGGGCAGTATATCTAGATGAAGAGATTTTATGCCGATATAACGATCCGGGAAGCATGAAGACCTGTCCACAGTGCAATGGGACCGGAAGATGCAAGCTGTGCAGGGGGACCGGGAAGGTGGGGTATCCTGGCTACGGAGACATCAAGAATTTCAATGATTGCCATTACTGCTATCAAACAGGTGTCTGCAACAAATGCCATGGGCAGGGAAAGGTCCTGTAGAACGCCTTCCCAGATGAGGCCCTGGGACCGCCACGGACCATCAGGGCCATCGGCATCGTTCGTTCCGCCCCTGCTCAATAGGTTCATCTGAAGCATGATCGCGGAGATATGGTCACCATGAGGTTGATCTCCTGACCCGGAGGATCGGCCCGGCATCGATAATGATGGGAATACATCTAATCCCAAATCTTAAATAAATTAACGATAGTTACATCTATCACCCGGATAACGCGAACAATGTTCACCGGGGAGGACGTGCGGAAATGAAAGGCGAACATCTATCGAGACCGCGCAAAAGATGCGACGCATCCAGGGACCTGAGGACGGCGGCAGCGAAGGCTGTGAACGAGGTCGCCCTTGGTCGTATGCGTCAGCTCCCTGTTTTCTCCATGATGATGTGAGGCCTCCGGGCATCGTCCGGAGGCGTTCCTGAGCTCAACAACCTGCTTGATCAAGTGGATCAGGCGAAAGCGAGGATGGTTCAATGACATTCAACAATATACTGGAAACTATCGGCAGAACCCCGCTGGTCCGTCTCAACAAGCTGCCAGGGCCGGACTCGGCGGCTGTCTACGTCAAGCTGGAATCATGCAACCCGATGAGGTCGGTGAAGGACCGTATCGCGAAAGCGATGATCGAGAGAGCGGAGAAGGAGGGGAAGCTCCGGCCCGGGATGGACATCGTGGTCGTCGAGCCTACATCCGGAAACACCGGCATCGGGCTGGCAATGGTCGCCGCGGTAAAGGGCTACAAGCTCACCCTGACCATGCCGGAGAGCATGTCCCTGGAGCGTCGAAGGCTGTTGAAGGCCATGGGTGCGGAGCTCGTGCTAACGCCGAAGGCCGAGGGGATGAAGGGCGCAGTGGATCGTGCCAGGACCATCTGCGCCGAGAGGCCTAACGCCTTCATGCCCCAGCAGTTCGACAACCCTGCCAACCTGGATGTCCACTACGAGACCACCGGGAGAGAGGTGTTGGAGGACATGCCGGACCTTGATGCGTTCGTGGCGGGGGTCGGGACCGGAGGGACCATCACCGGGGTTGGCAGGAGGCTCCGTGAGGCCGGCTGCAAGGCTCTGCTAGTAGCGGTCGAGCCTGCCGCGTCTCCCGTGCTTTCCGGTGGCAGGCCAGGGCCGCACGCCATCCAGGGGATCGGGGCCGGCTTCGTGCCTGGAGTGCTGGACACCGCGCTCATCGATCGCATCATCCAGGTCGAGGATGGGGACGCCAAGGCAACGGCCAGGGAACTGGCAAAGAAGGAGGGCATCTTCGTCGGGACCTCATCGGGGGCTGCGGTGTCCGCCGCCCTTGAGCTGGCGAAGGAGCTGGGGAAGGGAAGGAAGGTGGTGACCGTCGCGCCGGACTTCGGGGAGAGGTATCTCAGCACGGACCTGTTCCCCGAGTGAGGTGCGGCTGAAGGCCCGGGATCGAAGCGCGGGCCGACCGGGATGCATCGCCTCTGGACCGTCCCCTGCCCAGGCGGGAACCGGTCCGAGCATGATGATGACTGGTCTAGCTCAGGCTATCGAGCTCAGGGGGCCTTCACGGAAGATCGGACCCTCGTATCGAGGATGGACAGCAGGACGATCGAAGAAACGAGAGCAAGACGACGATGAAATAAGGAGGAATTCAAGATGAGCAGTAACGACAAACGAAGACTTGGGACTCTGGCCATACACGCCGGACAGATCGCTGACCCCGTCACGGGCTCGCGTGCCGTCCCGATCTATCAGACGAGCTCCTATGTGTTCAAGGACGCCGAACATGCCGCGAACCTGTTCGGGCTGAAGGAACTTGGCAACATCTACACGCGCCTCATGAACCCTACGACCGACGTGTTCGAGAAGCGCATCGCGGCCATCGAAGGCGGTACCGCCGCACTGGCTGTGGCCTCCGGGCAGGCGGCCATCACCTATGGACTGCTGGCGATCACTCGCCCCGGGGATGAGGTCCTCGCGGCCAACAACCTGTACGGCGGGACCTACGAGCTGCTGCACCATACGTTCCCCAAGCTCGGCCGCCGGACAAGGTTCGTAGACTCTGCCGATGTCCAGGCCTTCAAGGAAGGGATCACCGACAGGACCAGGGTCATCTACCTGGAGTCCATCGGCAATCCCAAGCTGGACGTTCCAGACTTCGAGGCGATAGCCAGGATCGCCCACGATGCCGGAATACCCCTGGTCGTGGACAACACCATAGGTGTCGGCCTTACCGCACCCATAGACCATGGCGCGGACATCATCACCAGCTCGGCCACCAAGTACATCGGAGGCCATGGAACCTCCCTCGGCGGGGTGATCGTCGATTCCGGAAGGTTCGAGTGGAACAACGGCAAGTTCCCTGAGTTCACCGAGCCTGACCCGAGCTATCATGGCCTTGTGTTCTGGGACGCGTTCGGCGACTTCCCAGGGATCGGTAATATCGCCCTCGCGTTCAAGATCAGGGTCCAGCTCCTCCGTGACACGGGGGCGACGATATCCCCGTTCAATTCCTGGCTCCTTCTCCAGGGGCTCGAGACCCTTCACCTCAGGGTAGAGCGCCATTCCGAGAACGCCTTCGCCGTGGCCAAGTTCCTAAGGGACCATCCCAAGGTGGAGTGGGTCAACTACCCCGGGTTCCCCGACCACCCGAGCCATGGTCTGGCCTCGAAATATCTTCACGGCGGCTACGGCCCGTTGGTGGGCTTCGGCATCAAAGGTGGGGCTCGGTCGGGCAAGAGGTTCATCGAGTCCGTCAAGCTGTTCTCCCATCTTGCCAACATAGGCGACGCCAAGAGCCTGGTCATCCACCCTGCCAGCACCACCCACCAGCAATTGACCGAGGAGGAGCAGGCAGCGACAGGGGTCACTCCAGACTACATTCGCCTGGCCGTTGGGCTGGAGGACATAGAGGATATCATCGCCGACCTGGACCAGGCCCTCAAGGAGGTGTGAACCATGTACCAGAGCGTTGGAGCGTCGGTCACGAAGTACCTTGACATCCAAGAACCTCTGGAACTGGAGAGCGGGGCGAAGATCGGCCCTTTGCGCATCGCATACGAGACCTATGGCCGGCTGAACAAGGACAGGAGCAATGCCATCCTCGTCTGCCACCCCCTCTCCGGCGATGCCCACGCCGCAGGCTTCCATGACGGGGAGTCCAGGCCAGGATGGTGGGACATCGCCATAGGGCCGGGGAAGGGGTTCGACACTACAAAGTTCTTCGTCATCTGCTCGAACGTCCTGGGTGGATGCAAGGGGACCACCGGCCCCTCTTCCATCGACCCGGCGACCGGGAGGCCTTACGGCACATCCTTCCCGGTCGTCACCATCAAGGACATGGTGAACGCCCAGAAGATGCTCGTCGACCGATTGGGCATCACCCAGCTCTTCGCGGTGGCCGGGGGGTCGATGGGGGGCATGCAAGCGCTGCAGTGGGCAGTATCCTACCCGGAAATGATGAGGAAGGCGGTGGTCATCGCAAGCACGGCCTATTCCACCCCACAGCAGATCGCGTTCAACGCCGTGGGGAGGAAGGCCATCATCTCCGACCCTGCCTGGAACAAGGGAGACTACTACGGCAGAAGGCCTCCATCGGACGGTCTGTCGCTGGCCAGGATGGTGGGGCACATCACCTATCTAAGCGACGAGTCGATGCTTCACAAGTTCGGCCGCAACCTACAGGGGAAGGAGACGGTCGGTTTCGACTTCTCCACCGATTTCCAGGTCGAGAGCTATCTGAACCATCAGGGCGACAGTTTCATCAAGCGCTTCGACCCCAACTCGTATCTCTACATCACGAAGGCCATCGACTACTTCGACCTGAACGTGCGCGGGTCGTTGATAACCGGCCTCTCGGGAGTGAAGGCCGAGGTGCTGGTGATAGGCATCAGTTCTGACTGGCTCTACCCTCCGTATCAATCTCAGGAGATAGTCACCGCCCTACGGGCCAACGGCCTCAAGGCCTTCTATGGAGAGATACGCTCGAACTATGGCCACGATGCGTTCCTGCTCGAGCAGGGACAGCTGAACTACCTCTTGAAGTCCTTCCTTGACCAGGCCTCGGCAGGCGATGTCATGTCGAGGGCGGCCCACACCATCAGGGAGGACACCACCATAGAGAAAGCGGCCGAATTGATGATCCGCCTGGAGACGAACCACCTCCCGGTCGTCTCACTCGACGATCGGCTCATCGGCATCGTCACATCCTGGGACATCGCCAAGGCCGTGGCCAAGGGCCTCCACGACCTGAGGGAGATAACCACCAGCCCGGTGGTGACCACCACCCTGGACGAGCCTGTCGAGGAGGCCGTCCGCAAGATGGAAGATAACAGGATATCCGCCCTGCCAGTGGTGGACTGCGACAACAGGGTCATAGGGATCGTCACCAACGAGAGCATGAGCTACATGCTGAACAAGTGCAGGTAGCCCGCGATAGAGGGTCGATCGAGGGGCATTAAAAACGTCTTTCTTTTTTAAAAGGGAAATTGCGATCAGTGCTCATCGCCCGGGCACATCTCCGGGGTTGGAACATGCGGATCGTCCAGCCTAGGGAGGCGATGTTTATCGCGATCGCCATCGTAGCCGCCATGGTAGCTCTTGCCTGGCTCTGGCGTCGATCTAGCGATCTACGAGGGCATGAAGCCGATCTGCTTTGGAAGCAGGCTCGGGAAGGCATGGTCCAAGAGGGCCGTGACGAAGATCGCACCGGGTGAGATCCCACGGGAGGGGGATCGAACCTGAACGTGAGAAGGACCAGGGACCGATAGGAATTTGATAGGGAGGGGAGAGAACATTTCAAGAAACGGAGAATGGTGCTCCCGTCGGGATTTGAACCCGAGTCGAAGCCTCGAGAGGGCTTCATGATTGGCCACTACACTACGGGAGCGTTACCTCCGCAAATAAAGAGCTATTTGATAAATTTTTCCCTCTGAAGCGCCGTCTTTGGTCGTTTTCAAGAATGAGCGACGACACATGTGCGGTCGAGGAACGAATATGTTATGCCGGACATCCGGAACCGGTTCCCCTATCTGCCATCTTCCACCCCGATTCCAACAACGGTTCGCCGATCCCCCGGAGGGATGCGCATCGATCCGATCGGCGACCCCTGCAGGACCTCTTCCTCACAGGGAAGCGCGCAGCCCTGGCGTTTTGCGAGGCCTTCGCGACGATCGTCCGATGGAAAGCCCTCGAAGCGCTCATTCCCTCCAGTCAAGGCCGATGGTTCTAACGCCAAGCTTAGGAATCAAGGGCATCTTCCGCTTGTGCACGCTGCATCGATGCATGTAGCGGATCCTCGCCACCGTATCGACAGGGATCGAGGTTTCGGCCGCGATCACCGAGTCGTCAAGGTTCCTCTCGATGCCGAAGAGCACCTGGTCCAGCTCGTCATACGTTGCGCCCATGTCGGCCTCGTCGGTCTGACCGGCCCACAGCCCGGCGGAGGGCGGCTTGTCGATGATGGACCGGGGCACTCCGATCTGACGCGCCAGTTGGCGCACCTCCGTCTTGTACAGATCGCCAAGGGGGCAGAAGTCCGAGCCGCCGTCCCCGAATTTGGTGAAGTATCCGATCAAGAGTTCGCTCTTGTTGCTGGTCCCCATCACCACACGGCCGGTCAGGCGGGCGTGGTGGAACAACACCACCATCCGGCATCTGGCCATCACATTGCCGGCCATGCCCTTCTGGTCCATCCCCGGCAGGATGGAACCGAACGCGTTCACCGCAGGACAGATGTCGATGACGCGCAACTCCGCACCGGTCAGGCGGCACAGCTCCTCGGCGTCGTGGAGGTCCTTCGCCGATGAAGTGGCGGACGGCATGAATATGTTCAGCACCTTGTCCGGACCGATGGCGTCGCAGCATAGCTTGGACACGGTGGCCGAGTCGAGACCTCCGCTGAGCCCAAGGACCACGCCGTTCCCGCCGCTCTCCTCCACCTTCTGGCGAATGAAGTCCTCGATAGCCTCTCTTGCGTGCTCCTTCAGCTGCGGTCTCATCGAGAGCAAAAGGCAGAGGCAGCACTTATGGCTTATCCTGCCAAGCCTAATATCGAGCCATGGCCATCTCGCCTCCGATGATCCGTGTGGCCCTCTGTCAGACCCCATGCGCCCTGGGGGACAAGGAGGAGAACCTCTCTAGGATGCGGCGAATGATATCGAAGCAGGATGCGGACCTCTACGTATTCCCCGAACTCTTCCTCACTGGCTACATGATCAGGGATGAGGTGTTCCGCCTGGCCGAGGACCTGAACGGGCCTTCGGTGGACGCGGTGGCAAGGATGTCATCGGAGGTCGGGGCCTCCATCCTCTTCGGCATGGCCGCGTGGGATGACGAAATGCCCGGGGCGCTACGCAACAGCGCGGTCATGGTCTCCCCGGATGGCCGGGTGCAGAGGTACGACAAGGTCAATCTTGCCAATTTCGGCCCCTTCGAAGAAGGGTTGTACTATACGCCCAGCGACTCTCCCGCTTTGATGGATGTCGACGGGACGAAGATCGGTGTTGTCATTTGCTACGACCTGTCGTTCCCGGAGCTGAGCAAATGGTATGCCCTTCAGGGAGCGGAGGCGATCGTGTGCCTGTCGGCCTCCCCCATCACCTCCCTCCAGACGTTCGAGGGGCTGATCCCCGCAAGGGCGATGGAGAACACCGCCTACTGCATATATGTGAACCAGGCGGGCACCCAGCTCAATCAGGTGTTCTTCGGAGGGGCGGAGGCGGCGGACCCCAAGGGAGTGCGCTTGACCAAGGCCGCATACTTCCGTGAGGACATGAAGGTCATCGACCTGGACCGGGAGATGCTTCTTTCCGCACGAAGAGGAAGGCCGACGCTGCGAGATTCTTTCCGAAGTCCCATAAGGATTTGCGGAGGCCATCCAGCAAAAAATCCGACACATTTAAATGATAGGAAGCGGTAAGGAGCCACCAGGCCGAGGTGGCCCAGACCGGTAAGGCGCAAGCCTGGAAAGCTTGTGTCCGCAAGGACTCGTGAGTTCAAATCTCACCCTCGGCGCCATCCTTCTTACCTTGATTCATTGCATGCGTACCATCGGATTAATTAGTCTCTTGCCGATTAGCGGAAAGGACGGATCGAAATGAAGGTAAACGTGGACCTGAGCCTCATGGACGTTCCCGGTCAGCTAGTGGGAGCGCTGGAGCCCATATCCGCAAACGACGGGAACATCATAGGGGTGGTGCATCATCACGACGTCGTCATCGGCGACCGGATCGTCGTCAACCTCACCTTCGAGGTCCTCACCGACAAGTCCCTGGAACGCATACTGGAGGTGTGGAAGAGGAACGACGTGGTCGTCGTCAAGATGAACGCGGTCTACGAATCATATCCTCTCCAGTACCTCCTCGTGGGAGACATATCGTCAAGTGAGATCGAGAAGCTCACCCACGGATTGGAGTCCATGGAGGGACTGGAGTCCATGGACATACGGATAACCGGCTCCATGACATCGGGCTCGCGGGCGGCGATGGTGACCGGAAGGGTCACCAGGCATGGATCGCTGGAGACCATCGAGCGGTTCTTCCGCCAGCATGCCGAGGACGGCGGGTACATGCTCATCAGGGGGCTGGAATGATGGATGTCCTGATAGCAGGCTTCGGCGTGGTCGGCCAGGGCATAACGGAGGTCATCCGCGACAAGCAGGACCTTTTCATGAAGCGGTTCGGAGAGCGCGTTAGAATAGTGGGCGCCTTCGATAGGCGCTCCATGGCCCTTGACCCCTCGGGCCTGGACCCCACGGAGCTGCTGAGCCGTAAGCTCGCTACCGGCCAGGTGGGAAAGGTGCCGGTCGCCACGGACATCGAGGAGCTATTGCGAGAGACGGCGTACGATATGTTGCTCGAGGTCACCCCGACGAACATCGTGGACGGTGAACCGGGGTACACTCACATCCGCACCGCCCTATCGGCCGGCCGGCACGTTGTGACGTCCAACAAGGGCCCCCTGGCGCTCAGGTTCCGGGAGCTTACCGAGCTGGCGGCCCGCAACCGGGTACAGCTGCGGTTCGAGGCGTCGGTCGGGGGCGCTATGCCTGTCATCAACCTGTCCCGCGACCTTCTGATGGGAGAGGAGATCGCATCCATCCGCGGCATTCTCAACGGAACGTGCAATTTCATCCTCCACCGCATGAAGGTGGAAGGCTATTCCTTCGACTTCGCCCTGCGCGAGGCCCAAGAGCTTGGATATGCTGAAACGGACCCTTCATACGACATCGACGGCGTAGACTCGGCGTGCAAGCTCGCCATCTTGGCGAACGCGATCTTCGAACGCGATGTCACCTATTCGGACGTCGTACGCACGGGCATCCGTGGGATCAATGAGGAGGCCATCTCCCTTGCCGCGGAGCAGAACAAGGTCATCCGCCTCATAGGGGAGGTGTCAAGGGACAAACTGGAGGTCGCTCCGCGACTGGTCCCGGCAGGACATCAGCTGAGCATCGGAGGAACGCTGAACATCGCCCAGATATTGACGGACATGGCCGGGGACGTCACCGTGGTCGGTCGGGGGGCGGGACGAATGGAGACCGCGAGCGCCCTGCTCAGCGACATCCTTGCCATCTTCAAGGACGAGGAGGCCCGCCGCAATGCAACCCGCCGGGCCATCATTTAATATATGGTCCGCCTCATGACGATGACCGTCTCGGAGTGGTTTACCATGAAGAACAAAGAAAGGGATTTATTTATTGGCCAATAAAGTGGTCATCTACGACACCACGCTCAGAGACGGCTCTCAAACCGAGGGCGTCTCATTTTCGACCGAGGACAAGCTGGACATCCTGAAGAAGCTCGACCATTTCGGGATGGACTACGTCGAAGGGGGCTGGCCCGGGTCCAATCCCAAGGACGCCGCCTTCTTCGAGGCCGCCTCCAAGCTTGAGCTGAAGCACGCCCGCCTTACCGCGTTCGGGAGCACCCGCCGGGCAGGTACCACTGCCGCGGAGGACCCGAACCTGAAGACCATACTGGAATCGGGAGCGGAATGCGTGGCCATCTTCGGCAAGAGCTGGGACCTTCACGTGACCAACGCGTTGAAGATCTCGCTGGAGGAGAATCTGGAGCTTGTCAGGGACAGTGTATCGTTCCTCAAGGCCAACGGCCGCGAGGTGGTGTTCGACGCCGAACACTTCTTCGATGGCTATGCCAACAATGCAGATTATGCAATGGATGTGCTGGAGGCCGCTGCCTCGGCGGGAGCCGATTGGCTCGTCCTCTGCGACACCAATGGCGGGTCGCTGCCCACCTTCGTCAATGAGGTGGTGCAGGAGGTCGGCAAGCGCTTCGACGTCCCCACCGGCATCCATGCGCACAACGATGGGGAGCTGGCCGTCGCCAACTCCCTGGCCGCGGTTGCGGCCGGTGCCAGGATGGTGCAGGGAACCGTCAATGGACTCGGGGAGAGAACAGGCAATGCCAACCTGTGCTCCATCATCCCCAACCTCGCCCTCAAGATGAGGAGGAGCATCACTGCCACAAACCTGGAGCTGTTGACCCCTCTCTCTGCCTTCGTTGCGGAGACCGCGAACGTGCTGGCCGATCCCAAGCTCCCATACGTGGGGCGCAGCGCCTTCGCCCACAAGGGCGGCGTGCACATCAGCGCCATGATGCGGGACCCCCGTACGTACGAGCACATCGATCCCTCGCTGGTGGGGAACCAGCGCCGCATGCTGGTGTCCGAGCTCGCCGGTACCGCTTCGGTCCTTGCGAAGGTCAGGGAGTTCGGCATCGATACCGAGAAGGACGAGGGAAGGGCGATCCTGGAGCACCTCAAGAAGCTGGAAGCGGAGGGATATCAGTTCGAGGGGGCCGATGCGTCCTTCGAGCTGCTGGTACGCCGCCTGCGCAACGGCATCAAGCCCCCGTTTCACCTGGAAGGCTTCCGCATCTTCGTGGACGTGAGCGGAACCAACGTCTCGTCGGAGGCCAGCATAAAGGTGTTGGACTCCAATGGGCTCATGGAACACACCGCCGCCAACGGCAATGGTCCGGTCAATGCCCTGGACCGTGCGGTGAGGAAGGCGCTGGAGAGGTTCTACCCCCAGCTCAAGGAAGTGCGACTGGCCGATTACAAGGTCAGGGTGATCGACGGAAAGGATGCCACCGGCGCCAAGGTCAGGGTGCTCATCCGTTCCACCGACGGTAAGGAGACATGGACGACCGTGGGAGTATCCACCAACATCATCGAGGCGTCCCTGGCCGCCCTGCTGGACAGCATGGAGTACAAGCTGTTGAAGCATTCCAATGGCGTTGGATAGAACTTACATCCGATGGTTACCCTTTTATTGGTTGCAGATAGTTAACGAGCCCGAAGGGAATGTACATCGTCAAGCCCATCGGACCGGGGGAGACCAAGGAACTGTTCGAGAGCCTGAGCGACAGGTTCCTGTACACGGTCAAGTCTGAGATACATGGCGCTTGCGTACGCCTGCTTACCGATCAGGAGCGCACGAAGGACGTGTGGGAGAACAACTTCTACAACATGTCCGAGAACGTACGCTCTCACTGCCGCCTTATCGTCCTCGATCTCCCTGGGGAAGGGCTGACGGTCAGGTACGATCCCCTCACCCGGACCGCGTTCCTGTTCAACTTCGAATACTACGGCTGGATAAAGAGCGTGGCGCTTGCGGTGGTGTCCGACCTTCTGGAGGACCAGCACCGCATCTATTCCGTGCATGGCGCCGCGCTCGATGTCGCAGGAACCGGGGTCTCGCTCATCGCACCGTCCAAGACAGGGAAGACCACGCATTCCTGGGGACTGTTGCGCGGGCGTGACGCTAGACTGATAACCGACGACTGGTACTTCGTGCATCTCTCGGAACGTTCCCCCCTGGCATACGGCTCGGAGAAGAACTTCTACATCGACGAGGACATCGGAGGGATCTGGCCCGAGTACCGCTCCCTGGTGGACAAGGCGGAGTTCGATAACAAGGGCCGCGCCATCGTCAACGTCCGGTGGGCTGTGGGGCAGGGCGGCGTCGTTCCCATGACCTCCATACGCAAGGTGATCCTGCTCAAGCGGGACAGGGGCGATGACGCGCTGTCAAGGGAACTGGGCACCGAGGAAGCATTGCAGTACCTTCTGGACAACGACTTCTGCAATCCTCATCAACTGGTGAGGGACGATAGGAAGCTAAGGCTTCGCACCGAGTTCTTTCGCCGCTATCTTGATGGTTGTGAGGTCCATATGGTCAACACTGTGGCGCCCTCCGAGGAGGTGCATGAAGAAGTACAGCGCATCGCCAGATCTTGTTAGGACGTAATAGGTGACTTTGAAATTGTTAAGGTGAGAGGAGCCCCCGGAGATTAAAGAATATGGTGGGGAAGTTGGAGAAGGTCCACGGGGACTCCCCAAGGGAATATTATGGAAGTGTTAAAAAAATCTTTGCTCTGCTTCAACACTTTTCTTAAATGATGAATTGGTCGCATATTATCTTTTTTACAGTATGATAAACCTAGGATAATAGGCTTCGATCGCATCCAGATGATAAGGTCACCGCTCGATACCTGCCATCTTGACGGGCGGGTTAGGGGAGAGTCGGGGAAAAAAGGAAGGATGGAATAGGTTTATCTGGTCGGCACACCGGCAGCTTTCTTGATCGACCTGCCCCGTATACCCGACAGGATGTTGAAGATCCCCAGGATTATGAGGAAGAGGCCGATGAGCTACATGAGCGCAAGTATCCCGCCAGCGGGGAAGAGTGCTAACAGTATCCCGATGAGAAGCGCCCACGCTCCGCCGATGATCAGCATGGAACGGCTGGACGCCCCCCACGTGGTCCTTCCAGACGGGGTGATGATACCTTCGGCGATCTGAAGGCAGCCCGACAGTATCGCGAAAGCCGCCACCAGGTATACGACCAGCAAGGAGGTCAATCCAGGTGCCACAAGCGCGATGGTACCTATCACTATGTTGATCGCGCCCTCCAGGAAGTTCAAGCCCCGGTGCTTCGTCCCAGCCGGTCTGGACCATGCATATGATAGCAGGACCAGGCCGGTCAAGATCATGAACGCCCCGAAGATCCACAGAAACACCACCAGCGTGATGCCCGGGACCACCAGGAACGCCAGTCCCACGATGATGGCGATGATCCCCAGGACCACCCTGCCCCACCATCGTTCACTCACTTTTTCGTATGCCATGTCCGCCTCCAGGAGCGCTTCGCTCCATACTTCGGTAGTTTTCGTGCGCGTGCTTCATTAATCCATCGCATGGCATCTCATGCGCAATGTAAGATGCATCAGTGGACCTGGCATCGCTGGTCGGTAATCTTTATCGGTTGCGAAGCTCCTGATGGGTGCATGAACGTCATTGGGATCATAGGAAGTCCACGCCAGAATGGGAACGTATCCACGCTAGTGGATGAAGTTCTGAAGGGGGCTGCCGAGGCCGGGCATTCCACCAAGGCATACCGCCTCGGCGAGATGAAGTATGCAGGTTGCCAGGCATGCATGTACTGCAAGAGCCATGACAAATGTAGACAAGACGATGACATGTCCAAGTTGATGGAGGAAATGAAGACGGCGGACGCCGTGGTGTTCGGATCCCCCATATACTATTGGCAGTTCTCCTCACAGTTCAGGACGTTCATCGACCGACTGTACATGTTCCTGGGCCAGGACTTCTCCGTCACACTGCCGGCAGGAAAGAAGGCAGTGGTGGTGACCAGTCAGGGGAACCCAGATGTCGATTCTTTCCGCAACGTGTTCACCGATTTCAACAAGCTTCTCGAGATGTATGGGTTCGAGAAGGTGGATGAGCTGCACCTGACCGCCGGTAACTCTCCATCGACAGCGAAGGAGAACAAGGAACTGATGGAGCAGGCCCGTTCCATCGGCAAGACGCTCTGATGACGTGGTCGAGATCGTGAGGTAAGGGGCAAGGCCAGGTCACGCCGGGGCACCGGCAGCCAAGGCAATAGCGATCGAGCACATCGAGCTTGGCTTCATTACTGGAGGCCACGATGCCATATGTAACGACGATCAGACCATCCTAGCCCAGCTTCCAACGGGGAAATGATATCGTCGAGATCGTTCGAGCCGAAGCCTTGATGCATCAACGGCGAGGACATCTCATCACAATGTGACCTAGCGGTGCATGACAGGTCGAATGCTGGAAAATGCATCAAAAGCCATGGAAGATATCTAAGATGATAGCGCCAAAGTAGAGCGCCATTGAAAATGATAATAGAGTGACTGGATGGTTTTGAGAGTGGGGGCACTGGGATTTGAACCCAGATCAGCGGGTTTCCACCATGCAGGGAGCTACCCTGCAGGAATCAACGGGTCCTTGCTCCAGTTAGTCATCACCGGTCAGCAAACCCGTTCGCAGTCATTCCCGATAACTGGAGCCCGCGAGTATGCCGTGTTAACCCATACCCCCACTGGTCAGCGTTAGGCCTTTCTCATCTTCTGCTGGCGCTTGCGGCGCCTCATCTTCTTCTTGCGCCACTTCCATCTCTGGTTGCCTCGCTTCTTCCAAGCGCGTGAGCTTCTCTTCATTAAATTACTCCCATTTGTATTCTTGCCCCACATCATGTGGACCTAAATGAATCTTTTTGTCGGATTTGGCGGGCTCGTCGGGAATTTCGCCCCTAGGAGGGGTTTCGAACCCGAGACCACTGGCTTGCTCCCTCGGCGATCCGAGATAGAAGGCCAGTGCTATATCCAGGCTAAGCCACGAGCCCGCGAAGCCCTCGATAGTCCTTTTTAATTAAAAGATTTGCCCCAAGCGGCCACATTCAGGGACCCCGATGCAACATGGATGCAACAAAGATTTGTGACCCCTCGTGCATACCATACCATCATGGACGTCATGGATGCCATCGCTATCCGACGAGCCAACCGCGCGTTCGCCGGCCGGCCGGTAGAGAGGGAGAAGGTCGCCGCCCTCCTCGAGGCCATGCGCCTGGCTCCTAGCTGCAACAACAATCAGCCATGGCGGGTGGTGGTGTGCAGCCGTGAGAACCTTCGTTCATTGAAGGAGACGTTGTACCGCGGCAATGAATGGGCTACGGCCGCACCGCTGATCATGGCGGTGACCTCCAAACCATCATTGGACTGCCGCATGAACGGGGGCAGGGACTATTACCAGTTCAGCTGCGGCCTGGCTGTCGGACAGATGCTGCTCCGGGCCACCGAGCTGGGATTGACGGCCCATCCCATAGCCGGGTACGATCCGGTCAAGGTCAGGGAGGCGTTCGGGATCCCCAGCGACTATGTCGTCATAACGTTGGTCATCTGCGGCTATCCCGGAGAGGACACCTCGCTGCTTACGGAGAAGCAATTGCGGCAGCAGAAGGAAAGACCGGAACGGCTGCCGCCCAGCGAGACCTTCTTCGACGAGAGATGGGGAGAGCCGTTCCCCGAATAGAGTGGACGGTCATCCGCCCAGGGGCCGCCTCTGCCGAGATGGGGCGGCCATCCCCGCGGAGGCTCCGCTTCACACCCGCATCTCCCAGCGAATCGACCGTTTCCTGCCCTGAGGCCCGTTCACGACGCGCATCAGATCCCGAGAACCTTCCTCATGGTCCCGCCAAGCAGCTTGGCCTTGACGTCCTCGTCCGCCCACGGCCTGTCCTTGACGAAATCGACCCACATCGACGATGGATATCCGAGTTCGAACAATGGGTAATCGGTGCCGAAGGATACCTTGTCGGGCACCCTCTCCGCGATCTCCCTCAGACGGCTCTCCGCGGTGGCCGGGTCGGATGGGAGCCAGCCCTGCAAGGCCGAGCAGTCGGCGTAGCAGTTGGGATACCGCTCGCATAGCTCCAGCGCCTGAGACCTCCATTTGCCGCCTAGATGCGCTATGACCAGATTCGTGTCCGGATATCTCTCCAGGAACTCCTCCCAGAACCGGGGCTCCGCATACTTCTCATCGAGCGACGTCCAGGCCGCCCCGGCATGGGTGACCATCACCAGGCCAAGGTCGTCCACGCGGTCGAAGAAGGCGCGGAAGCGCTCGTCGTTCGGATACCAGCCGGTCGGCGGATATACCTTGACCCCTCGAGCATCGTACTTCGAGGCGAAGTGGTCAAGCATCCGAAGCGCCGGCTCTCCCCTCTGCGGGTCCACCCCGATGAAGGGTATCGTCCGGTCAGGGTGTTCAGCACAGCTCTCGAACACCCAGGTGTTGTACTCCTCGATGCCTATGCGGGCCTGCTCCACAAGATTGAAGTCGATGGGCAGCACCACTGCCATGTCCACGCCGCTGGCGTCGAGCATCTCCAGGAGCTTCGGGACGGTCGCCCCATACTCCGGCCATACATCGTCGATGTCCACTTCCCAATCCATCACTCCCTTGAGGGCCTGAAGCGGCTCCAGGTACATGCGCACCATGTTGTCTGGAAGGTGGTCCCTCAACCAAAGATGAACGTGACCGTCGATTATCATCCGCTCGCCGCCCTGCCGAGCGCATTCCAGATTATTTATCCTTCCCCCGCCACGGCGATGAAATATCACGACATCCCTTGTTCATACCATGGTGCTTGTCAAGGCCTGCATGACGGAGGATGTTCCGCTGAACGAGATGAGGGAGTTCGTCCTGATGGACCGGGTGATACTCATCGCCAATGTGGATGGCGAGTTCTATGCCATGGACGGCACCTGCTCACACCAGTTCGCCAACCTGTCGCTCGGCTCGAGGGACGGCTTCATCATCACCTGCCCCCTCCACGGGGCGCGCTTCGACATCCGCACCGGAAAGGTGGTGCAGGGCCTCGGACCGGGGGAACGCGTCAACGACCTGCGCGCCTATCCTGTCAAGGTCATAGACGGCTGCCTGAACATAGAGCTGTAGGCGAAAAGTAACAAATCCGCCGGGGCCGATACTTGGAGTATGAGGATTCGAGAGGTCCCCGCCGACCAGAGGATCGACGCGGAGATACTGGCTGCTCTGCTCGACCTGATACCGGTGCTCGATGGCGATCGATATGTCCTGATGGGGCGTAGGGACGTCATCGATAAGGTGGAGGAAGCGCGCCACCTTAGGGATCGCGACAGAGGCATCGAGCTCGCCAGGGCGATGGAGTTCAATGCCGAGAGCGTCTTCAGGGAGAGATATACGCAGATGGCGTCCAAGACCGTGGCCATCAGGACGTCCACGCTGTTCCGCATATTGATCGAGGCCTCCGCCACTGGCGAGAGCCGCGATGACATGATGCGGCGGCTCTTCCGCCCCACGGTCGAGAAGGTCATCGATGAACTGGCCGCCTGCATGAGCGATGAGAGCGAGGACATGCTCCGCTATTCCCTGGAGGAGTGGAAGGGGAGCAGAGAGCCCCGCGTGAAGGAGATGGACGCCGACGATCTGCAGGAAGGGGAGGTGGTCCTGCCGGTTCTGAGGCATCGCATCCCGCCGAAGGACCTCCCCGCAGACCTGCGAAAATACTCGCGATATTTCCTCAAGAACCTGTTCCGCCTGAACAACATCTACGGACAGTATGAGTTCTTCTATCCGCCGGAGATCATCGAGCGATACTGGGAGTTCATCTCGCCTGACCAGGGCACCTTCGAGATGGAGATCGTCCCTGCCTCCGGCAGCCTCTCTCTGAGATTGTACGACGTTTCGAAGAGGTTTGGACTGGGGAGGAGCGAGAATCCTGACTACTACGGTCTCGTGGAGTTCCTGACGAGAGACGCGCGCAAGAGATGCATCAAGGGATGCAAGGTCACGGTGCACGGCTGGACCCCGGAGGACGACGAGGTCCTGGGTCAGATGATGCTCATCGAGACGGACGTGGGCGATGAGGAGTTGCCCGACGGACGCGGATGCATCGCCCATGACCTCTCCCCAGAGGGGCTGGAGGAGTTCCGGAGGCTCCTCAGGAAGTTGAGCGGCATCAGGGTCGAGGTGCTGTTCCCGGTGAGCGAGAGCAGCGCTGACGGGAGGGACGACCTTGCCGTGCTGGACTTCGACATCTCCGTGGACCATGAGACCGGCCGCATGTTCATCGACGGGGCCGAAGCGTCCGACCGCAGCATGCATGAGGTGGTGGTGCTGATCGGGAAGAGGCTCCTTGACCTATCGCGTCGGGCGTACCGCGAACCCTCCAGGTTCCCGCAGCCGAACATCGACGAGCTCGATGCGGAGGTCCACCGGCTCATCGCCGAGGCGGAGGAGGAAGGGCTGACGGAGGAGGTGGCGAGGGAGATCGTCGCGAAGATCACCATCCTCGACTACTACGAGGCGCTTGCCAGGTACAGCTACGTCCTGAGCGAGCAGATCGTGAAATATCTGGAAGAGGAGAAGACCGTCACGTTCACGATGCCTCGCATGTTGCTCGCCCTGCTCAACCGCGTACTTGAGCAACGGAGCGCCGATGAGATCATCCTCGAGCGCCTGGAGGGGAGCCAGTGACCACGGTGGGCATCTATGTCGATGGGCCGAACATGGAACGGAGCCTATGGGATTCAGGGGACGTCGCCATATTGGAGAAGATAGGCACCTTGCTCGTGGAGTACGGCTCCGCCCTGGGGAAGGTGATAGAGGGTCGCGTGTTCGTGGATGAGGGCACCATGTGGAGGTCCGACCGCACGCGGGAGGACTACGATCGCTGGGGCTTCGTCCTGGTCGAGAGCAAATCGTTCAGGCATATCGATCCAAGGACCAAGAGGGTGGTGTTCGGCAAGAGCCTGACCGACCCGTCCATGCACTGCGCGGTCGTCGACCGCTTGCACGACCCCGACTGCCCGGAAGTATTCGTACTTGCGACGGGTGACAAGGACATCACGATAGTCCTCGACTATATCTACGAGCATGGGAAGAAGGCGTCGGTGCTTGGCGAGGCCAATTCCATTTCAAGCTACCTGATAACCAGGTGCGACGAGCTGGGCTTCGGGTGCCACATCGTTCAGCTGGTGGACCGGTCGATCAAGGCCCGGAAGGAGAGGAGAGCCCCTCCGATGGAGGTGTCCGTGGAAGAACTGAAGGTCACCGATGCGGAAGGACGCCCGATAGATATGAGGAGCTACGTGGAGGAGAGGAACGTACGCTCCAACCAGCTGAATCCCAACAACATCGCGTATTGGCGTGCCCAGGGGTACAGCGAACGGCCGCCGGACTGGGAGCGCAGGGCCAAGAAGAAGCGCAGAAAGGATCGGATGGGCTAACGGTCCTTGGCCGCTCACGATGCCAGAGGACGAGGGGTCAGTTCCATGGCATGATAGTTGGAGATCGTGATGGAGGGGTTCCCCGACCCATAGATCATCTCCGTGGCCATGGCGAACGCCTCGTCCGGCACTATGACCAGCACCTCGAGGTCGAGGCTCGCGGCCGCGTTATACTCGTCCATCGCCTCGGGGCGCCTCCAGCTGTCCCCCGACTCGATGAACTCGAAGCCGATGGGCTCGCCATCGGACGTGATGACGATGAAGCCCCAGGGGCCATGTTCGCCGATGAAATAGGCGGCGTCCGTCTCGAGGTCCTCATCCTCATCGTCGATATCCTCGATCCTCTGATTCACCAGGTCCATGAGGTCCACGGCCGCCATCGTCATGGGCTTGGACGTTCGTTTATAATTACTTGCCCCAATGGTCGACGCGCGCCCAAGGCAACGCTGAAGAGGTGAGTGCCGCGTAGGGTTTATCACACCATATGGCCATGTTGGAAACCTTATGAGGCGAGGACATGAGCGGTGAGGGAGAGGGAATGAAGCGATGTCTGTGGCACGCTCCGGACGGTCGTTGCTCTAGTTGCAAGGCGCGGCGCATTAGGTGCGATGTATTGCATATCAAGGACTATGAGATGTGCGAGGGAGAGAGCTTCTACGGTCAGTGCGACTATTACATGCCGAAGCCCGATCCCAAGAAATGACCATGACCTCGGAGAGACAGGAAAGGATCAACGAGGACCTTCGTTCAGGGGAGAGGGAACGTGTGGTCCAGGCCCTGGATTCCCTCAACGAGATGCTCAGGGCAAGGGAGGCGGATGACACCTCCATCCCGCCCTTGACCGTTCTGTTATGCGATGATGATGCCAGGATCAGGAGGGAGGCGACGTGGAGCGTGGGAAAGCTGGCCCAGAACAAGGCCATCGACCATGCTCCCCTCGATCGGCTGATCGCCCTGCTCGGGGACGAGGACGCCGAGGTGAGGGAGAACGCCGCATGGGCCCTCGGGGAGGGGGCCGGCGTGGGGATCGGACAAGAGGAGGCGATAGAACGCCTGAACGCCTTGCTGGGCGATGGCAGCGCCCAGGTCCGGGGCATGGCGGTCTGGGCGCTCGGCAGGATGGCGGAGAGGATGCGCCTGGCGCACCGCTCGTCCATACCCTTGCTGGAAGGCCTCCTTGACGACAAGAGCCTGCATGTAAGGAAGGGAGCGGAGTGGACCCTTGAGAGGATAAGGGCGCTCGATCCCCGTACCTAGACCTGAGAGCGCTCGACGGCCGAACGGCCGTCGACCTTCGATATCATCCAGGATGGGTGTTCCTTCTTGCGGTGGACAGGGTAGAGGGCCGCGGACCACTTACTGGCCATGACCCTATCGATGATCATGACGAATGAAGCGGGGGGGATGCAGTTGGATGATATATCCATCTTAAATAGTTCTCGGATATTACATCTAACTCATGAGATTCAAGGGTGGGCCAACCCAGGACGAGGTCATGGCTGTCTCACTTCAGAAGCTTGGCCTCAAGAAAGGGGATGTCGTGGCCGACATAGGCTGCGGAACCTGCAAGGTGGCCATGGCCATGGCCGAGATCGCTGAGAAGGTCTACGCGATCGACGTCAGCCAGCAGGCCATGGATGTCTCCAGGGTGAAGTTGAAGACCTGGGGGAAGGACAACATCGAACTGAGGCAACAGGACGGTATCGACTTTCTCAAGGAATGCGAACGCCTAGATGGCGCGTTCGTAGGCGGGACGAGGCGACTGGAGGAGATGCTGACTCTGCTGAAGGACCGCGTTGAAGGGCGTATCGTGGTCAATACCGTACTCCTCAGCTCCATGAACAAGGCGGTGGTCAGCATGACCAAGCTGGGGATCTTCAAGGAGGCGGTCCAGGTGCAGATCGGCCGGTCGAAGGAACTGGCTGGCAGCATCATGTTCCGTCCCATCGACCCGGTGTTCGTCATCGTCGGAGAGGTGAAATGATGCTCATAGGGGTAGGACTTGGACCCGGGGACAAGGAGCTTCTCACGCTAAAGGCGGTGCGCATCCTCCGCTCGGCGGACGCGGTGTTCGTCCCTGGAAGGATGGCCCGCGAACTCGTGAATGACTACTGTGAGCCAGTGGTGCTGGAGTTCCCCATGGTGAACGACGAGGAGATGATACGCGAGGCCCTGGAGAGGAACGCCGAGATCATAGCGCCGGCGGCCATGGAAGGCACCGCCGTGCTCGGCATACTGGGGGACCCCAACTTCTACTCGACGTTCTCCCGGCAGACCGACATATTGAGGTCGATGTACCCCGAGATAGAGGTAAGGGTAGAGCCGGGAATAAGCTCCATCACCGCATTCGCCTCCCGACTGCAGGTCCCGGTCAACTCGGGCTTCACGGTGACCGACGGATCTGACGAAGAGTGCCTGGTGATGCTGAAGGTCCGCTCGCCCCGGAAGATCATGGACCGGCTCCGCTCCTCCGGATATTCGCAGTTCCACCTGGTGGAGAAGATGTTCCTGGATGGGGAGAGGGTGTACCATGGGGATGACATCCCGGAGAGGTGCGATTACATGAGCGTCATGTTCGCACGGAGGGCGTGAGATGGCCGCTCCCGTGGTATGGTTCGTGGGAGCCGGCCCAGGTGACCCTGACCTCATCACCATGAAAGGGAACGAGCTGCTGGTCACCGCCGACCTCCTGATATATGCCGGTTCGCTGGTCAATCCCGCCCTTGTCGAGAGGTCCGGGGCCAAGGAGAAGCTGGACAGCTGGGGGATGAGTATCGAGGAGATGGTCCCGATCATGGTGGACGCCGCCAGGGCAGGCAAGAAGGTAGTTCGCCTGCACAGCGGCGACCCCGCGCTCTACGGTTCGATGGTGGAGCAGATCGCCGAGCTGGAGAAGCATGGGGTCGAGGTCAACATCGTTCCGGGCGTAAGCTCGTTGTTCGCGGCATCGGCGGCCTTGAAGACCCAGTATACACTGAAGGGCGTCTCCGAGACCCTGATCGTCACCAGGCCGGCCGGCGAGACATTGGAGAGGGACGACATCTCCAGACTGTCCGAGCTGGGCGCGTCCATGGTGTTCTTCCTCGGGACGGAAAGGCTGGAGGAGATCGTCGGAAAACTGCGCTGTCCTCCGGACACCCCCGCAGCGGTTGTCCATCATGCCTCCTGGCCTGACCAGAGGATAGTCACTGGACAGGTGCGGGACATCGTACAGAAGGTAAAGGAGGCGGGGATCAGCAAGACCGCCCTGATAATAGTCGGAGGCGTGGTCGACCCCGCGGGGCGCTATCAAAGGTCGGTGTTGTACTCTTGAGGATAGCCGTCGTCCATACCGGTCATCCAGAGCAGGCAAGGACATTGGCCAGATGGCTGAACGGCGAAGTTGTGGAGCGTCCGGACGCCCTGGAGCTGGCGTTCCATGAACATGAGGGCGTGGTGGCCGTCATGGCGATGGGGATCGTGGTCAGGAAGATCGCGCCGCTGGTTCGCGACAAATGGGTCGACCCCGCCGTCGTGGTCGTGACCCCTGATCTCCGGTTCTGCGTTCCAGTGCTCGGAGGGCATCATGGCGGCAATGAGATCGCCAGGACGCTGGCGGGGCATGGGCTGACGCCGGTCATATCGACCGCAACCGACGCGCTGGGAAAGGACTCGGTGGAGGAGATAGCCGGCCGACATGGCATGGAGGTTGTCAACAAGAGTTCCACGGTTGCCGTCAACAGGGCGTTCCTTGACGGAGACGTCCCGGTATACCGGATCGATGGCCCCGCGGTCGTATTGGCGTCATCTAATGTCTCGGTGCTGTCGATGAGGGGCGAATACGTGGTGGGCATCGGGTGCAACCGAGGCACCGCGGCGGAGGAGATCAGGCAGGCCGTGCTGGACGCACTTGCCTCGATGGATATCGGGGCAGAGGAGGTGCTGGCATACACCTCTACGATCAAGAAGGCCGATGAGGCCGGTCTGCTGTCGGCCGTACGCGAGCTGGACGGCAGGCTGTTCCTGATCGACGATGACACCATCAATTCTCAGCCGGTGTCCCCTTCCAAGGCCGAGATCATCGGCCTGGTGGGGGTGGCCGAGCCATCGGCTCTGGCGCTGGCCAAAAGGAAGGAGATCATCATGAAAAGGAGGGCATATGGAAATGTCACGGTCGCCATCGCAAGATGATAGCATGGGGCGATTGTTCGTGGTAAGCATCGGTCCGGGGGATCTGGATAACATGACTCCTCTGGCCAAGAAGACCGTTGGCGAGTCGGACGTCGTCATCGGCAACGGATTCTACCTGGACCAGATAAGGCCGCTGCTGGACGGAAAGAAGGTCATAACCTCGCGCATGGGTAAGGAGGTGGACAGGGCCCGCGAGGCCGTAAGACTGGCGATGTCTGCGAAGGTGGCCATGGTCAGCGGGGGCGACGCGGGCGTCTATGGCATGGCCAGCATAGTCCTGGAAGTGGCGCAGAAGGAGGCGCCAGGGCTGAAGGTGTCGATCGTGCCTGGCGTCACGGCGGCCACCGCGGCCGCCTCCATCCTCGGGTCCCCGCTGTCGGGCGACTTCCTTGTGATATCCTTGAGCGACCTGCTCACGCCCTGGGAGGTGATCGAGAAGCGCCTCAGGCTGGGGTTCCAGATGGGTATACCCATGGTTGTGTATAACCCTCGAAGCCACAACCGCCCCGGTAATCTGCACAAGGCGCTGGGGATCGGCCTTGAACACGCCCGGCCCGACGTTCCGGTGGGCATCGTAAGGAACGCCTATCGCGGTCAAGAAGAGAGCTTCGCCATCACCGACCTGGCATCCCTCTACGACGATGACAGAATGGTCGACATGCATTCCGTCGTCATCATCGGAGGGGAGAGCACCGGTCTGTTGAAGGAGGGGGAGGATGTCAAAGGGATCATCACGCCGAGAGGTTACCACCGGAAGTACGTATACTGATCTTGGGGCGGACACTCCGGAGGGGTTCAGCATATCCAGCCGCAGCCGGGAGCTCGCGCGGCGCACCATCGGGAACACTGGTCCTGAGGACCGGATAAGGCAGCGCTGCTCCATAGCGGTTGGCGATTTCGCCATGTCCAGCCTCATGCGGTTCGAACGCTCGCCCGTGCAGGCGGGGCTCGACGCCCTAGAGGCCAGGGCCCCGATATATGCGGACATTCGCATGGTCCAGGTCGGCATCCAGAAGAAGGGGCATGATTCCCCGGTGGGCTGTCTGCTGGATCACGGACAGGAGCTGGCGAGGGAGAAGGGCATCACCCGCACCAGCGCGGGGATGCTATCTCTAGGCAAGACGCTGAATGGATCGATAGTGGTGATCGGAAATGCTCCATCCTGCCTGCTGTCGCTGTGCGAGATGTATGGCCAGGGGATCAGGCCGGCTTTGGTGGTGGGCTGTCCGGTAGGATTCGTCAATGCGGCCGAATCTAAGGAGGCGTTGAGAGGGTTGGACGTTCCATCCATAAGCACTGAAGGCACCAGGGGAGGAACCCCCGTGGCCGTGGCCGCCCTCAACGAGATCATCACCATGTTCGCCGAGAAGGGTTGATGATATGATCGATCCCGTATCCAATTTCGAATATCCCGATGCCTGGGTATCGCGATGCAAGGACAGTGAGGCGCTCGCGCTGGTCAAGCAAGGATTGGCCGTGCTCACCTCCGACGGCGCCGTGCTGAGGAGAGGCTTCACCACCGGCACCACGGCGGCGGCCGCATGCCAGGCGGCCGTACGGACGGCGGAGGGTGGTGAACTGGACGGCTTGAACGTACGGCTGGCCTGCGGGATCGTCACCCACGTGGGCGTGACCGCGCGTGACGGAATGGCAAGTTGCTTCAAGTATTCCGGGGACTACCCCGATGACGTCACTGCCGGCATAGAGTTCCGGGCCAGGTTCGTCCGGTTCCAGGACGATGTGGGCTTGGACGTCGGCGCGGGCATAGGACGATGGGACCATGACACCCCCCGCCACGGGAAAGGAGAGCCTGCCATAAGCCGCACGGCCATGGACTGCATCGTCGATTCCATAGCGACGGCATGCGCCGCCTTCGGGCGAAAGGGTGCGCTGGTCCATCTGGAGGCCGTCGATGGCGAGCGGATCGCTCTCAAGACCCTCAACGGCCGAATCGGTGTAGTGGGCGGCATATCCGTCCTGGGCTCCACCGGCCTGGTTGAGCCATGGGACGACGACCTTGGCCAGGATGCGGTGGAGAGGGCGAGAAGGGCGGAAAGGGCGGTCGTCACCACCGGCCGTGTCGGTCTGAGATACGCAAGGCTGCTCTACCCGGACCAGGAAGTGGTCTTGATAGGGGCTAAGATAAAGGAGGCGCTCGGCTCCAAGGATGAGGGGCTCACACTTTTCGGGCTGCCGGCGCTGATAATCAGATACATAGAGCCGAACGTGCTGGACGGGACCGGATATCGAACGATCGAGGAACTGGTGTCCTCGGACGAAGGGAAAGAGGTCGTTCGCGGCTCAATCGAGAAGTTCAAGCTCGTTCACCCGGGCCATGGGATCGTGATCATCGACCGTGAAGGGCGAGTGATGGGGGAGGCCTGATGATGGTCATAGGCGTGGGCTGCGGGCCGGGAATGATGACGGCCGAGGCCATGGCTCGCCTGCAGGAGGCCAGGAGGATATGTGGCTCGCCTCGCGCCCTGGAACTGGCCAGGCCATACATCCAGCCGGGTTGCGAGGTCACCATCATAGAGGACTACTCCCACCTGAACGAGCTCCCGGAGGACGCCGTGGTGCTATCCACCGGCGATCCCATGCTTGCCGGCCTTGGCAGGCTGGGAGAGGAGGTCATACCGGGCATATCTTCGATGCAGTGCGCCTTCGCAAGATTGCGTCTGCCGATGACGAGGGCGGTAGTGGTCGACGCTCATGCGAAGGATGAAGAGGCGGCAGTGAACGATATGCTGGACGAGGTCGAGAGGGGGAGGATCCCGTTCGTGCTCACCGGTCCCGAGTTCGACATCGATGCGCTTGCCAGGATGATGATCCAGAGAGATATCGACTGCACCATCATCCTGTGCGAGGAACTGGGTTATCCGACCGAGACCATTTCCTTCGGGACCGCAGAGCATCCGCCAGTCGCCTCCTCCCGCCTGTTCTCATTGATACTAGCCAATGGCAGGTGAATCATGAGAAGATCGGGGCCAGCTGACGATGAGAACGAGGGCATTGGGCCGTCGCTCCTTCGAATCGATCGAAAGAAGAGGGTGCGAGGGAGGCCATCCTGCCGTTTCCATCGGGGAGGTGGTCGCCCTTGAGCGCTGAAGGGGTGAGAGGTTCTGGATTGAAAGAGGCGTTCCGCCTGATCAGAGGGAACTACATCGAGCGGGAAGGTGTCATCGGCACCTTCAATGCCTCCCGGCGGAAGAAGGTGATCATGGTGATCACCCTGTCGATCATGCTGGTGTTCGTCGCGGTGGTCGCCCTGGGAGTCGGTGCGGTGGACATCCCGGCCCTGGACACCCTGAAGGTCCTGGGCCACCATTTCTTCCCCGACTGGATCGATGCCCCCCATCAGGAATACTATTCGACCATCATCTTGCGCTCTAGGATGCCTCGGATCATCCTTGCGGCACTGACCGGTGCCAGCCTGGCCATGGCCGGAGTGGTCATGCAGGGCATCCTGCACAATCCCCTGGTGAGCCCGTTCACCCTTGGCCTCTCATCAGCGGCATCGTTCGGCGCGGCCATGGCGCTGGTGCTCGGACCGGTACTTCTGGGCAGTGCATACTTCGGCCATTTCGAGCTCCTTGAGGAATCCATAACCAACAAGAACCTGCTCATCATATTGATGGCGTTCATCGTGGGGATGTCGAGCGTGGTGCTTGTCTTGGCCATCGCCAGGACGCATCGCCTCTCACAGTCCGTGCTGGTCCTTTCCGGGGTCGTCGTCAACTACCTATTCTCTGCTGGGATATCGTTCATGAAGTACATCTCGGATGACAGCGCCCTTCGCGAGGTGACCAACTGGCTGATGGGGAGCATGTGGGGAGCGACATGGGGCTCGGTCACTGTGCTCATCCCCATAGTGGCCGTGTGCTTCATCCTCATGGAGAGGTGTGCCGTCGATCTCAACACATTATCAGGAGGCGACGACGTAGCACGCAACCTGGGCGTCAACGTTCGCCGTCTCAGGATCCATTGCCTGGTCATCTCCGCGTTCGTCACATCGGCGTGCCTGGCGTTCACGGGCGTCATCGGCTTCATCGGCCTCATGGCCCCGCATATCTGCAAGATGATCATCGGGAACGACCACCGCTATCTCATACCGGCCGCGGCACTGATGGGGTCGCTCATCCTGCTGTTATCGGACACCGCGGCAAGAGTCATCATGAGGCCTGTCGAGCTGCCGGTGGGCGTCATAATGTATCTGATCGGGGGAGCCTTCTTCATATGGCTGGTCACCAGGCGCTCCGGGAGGCAGTTGGCATGAAGTTGACCGTCAACAACATAAGCCAGCGGTATGGCAGCAACGAGGTGCTGAAGGACGTTTCGTTCTCTGCATGCTCCGGGGAGGTCGTGGCATTGCTCGGCCCCAACGGCTCTGGGAAATCCACGCTGATCAAGACCTTATGCGACCTGATGCCGCCCAAGGCCGGGAAGGTCGATATCGACGGCAGGGACGTCGCATGCCTTCAGCCTATCGAGCGAGCGAAGCTGATCGGCTATGTCCCTCAGAACGTCCAGTATGCGCCGTTCACCACGGTGCTGGACACCGTGCTTGTCGGAAGACGCCCATATGTCCAATGGTCGTACTCCATGGACGATCTGGATATGGCGTCCCGGGCCATGGAGACGATGGACATATTGGACCTTAGGGGCAGGTACGTCAATGAGCTTTCCGGAGGACAAAGGCAGCGGGTGTTCATCGCCAGGGCACTTGCCCAGAGCCCTCAGTTCTATCTGTTCGATGAGCCGACCAGTTCACTGGACCTCAAGCATCAGCTCCGGACCATGAGGATCATGCATGAGGTGGTGCACGGGCAAGACAGAGGGATGATAGTTGCGATGCACGACCTTAACCTGGCGCTTCGATACAGCGATAAGGTACTGATGCTGAAGGACAAGGGCGTATACGCCTATGGCAGACCAGAGGACGTACTGACCCCGGAAGCCATCCATGACGTCTACGGTGTCGAATCGTTCATCATGGAGAGTGAACGAGGTCTGTTCATAGTTCCTGACGAACCTTCCGACGGGACATGCGCCGAAGGATGATGAAAACCCTAGAGAGGATGCTCCTTCAAGGGGTTATATTAGTTGTAACCATATTTAAAAAAACGTGCTAAAAACAGCCCTAGCTAGTATGTTCATGATCATCTTCATTTCATGAGCGATGCTTTTATAAAGCGAAGGAAGATTACTTTCTAGTTGGATGTATCATCCAACTTAGGAGGAAACATGGTCGATAAGAAGTTGTTAACGATATCGGTGGTCGTCATCATGGTCTGCTCGGTCGCAGGCGTGGCATTGATCAGCAATTCTGGTGCAAATGACGGCGAAGGACCATCAAACGGGAGATATCCAAGCTCGGTCACCATCACTCAGAACGACGGGAGGAAGGTCACCGTGGCGACGCCAGTGGAGAAGATCTGCGTCGTGAATCCTAACGCGGCGGAACTATTGCACATCCTTGGCGTGAGCGACAGGGTCGTCGGGATCAGCGAGTCCATCGCAAAGGACACGGAGTTCGGGTACATCTACGATGATGTGCCGGTCATTGGAACATACAGTACGCCTAACGGGGAAAAGATGCTCGAGCTAGGCTGTACGATAGTCGTAGGGCAATGTACTAGTATGGCCATCAAGGACACCGCGGTGCTGGAGGGCATGGGGATCACAGCGATCCTTCTCGATTGCTATGGCATGGGTCAACTGACCGATGACCTGAGGCAATTGGCCAGCCTCTTCGGACATGAAGCCCAGGCCAGGGCCGAGGTATATATCCAGATGTATGAAGAGACCATGGCGGCCGTGGAACAGGCAAGCGCCGCCCTTGACTCAAGAGCAAGCGTATACATGGAACTGAGCAATGGGAAGGCGTACACCTCCAGGTCCGAGATGTCATCTCTGATCGAGCTCGCCGGTGGGCATAATATCGTGGTCGATCTGAAAGAGAATCCGACCTCATCGACCGATCATGTTAGCAACGAGGCGATAATAGCATATGATGGCGGTAAAGGACCGGAGTTCGTCTTCGTGAGGGAAGGCCGCATCGTCAGTGAGGCTGAAGCTGAGCAGAAGTATCAGGACCTGGCAGCCCGGCCAGGTTGGGACAATATCGAGGCTGTCAAGAACGACAATGTCTACATAATCACCCAGGCCGGGATGCTATCCGGGCCGCGGATCTTCATAGGTCTGGTGTATCTTTTCGAGGCGCTACATCCGGGTGTGTTGGACATATCATCGGCAGAGCTTCTTGAGGAGTACAACGACAAGTTCGGGTACGACATCGAACCAATGATGGGTTACCGGCACATATCGAACTGATCGGTCAGTGCATGAGGAAACTTCCGGGGGGCATCCCCGTCTTTTTTCATTCCATCAAGGAAATTTACATGGCGTCCTTCGATCCCTGGAAAGGTGAGAATGAGCATGGGGCCATGAAGGTGGTCCGTATGGCGAACGGCATAGGACGAGCAAGGACTGACATCAGGTGCTCAATGAGGGTTCTGGTCCGATGTTCGCTCACCCTTTTCGAACTTCAGGCTCACATCCCTCTCCAGCGCGAATCCGGCGGCTGCCTCGGCGCACTTGCAGACCGCGGTAGGGACGGGACAGGAAGAGTGCCTCAAGGTCTCCCCTCCATGCAGGAAGACCTTGTTCTCCGAGAAGGGCATCTTGAGAGCCTCGAACATCCCCAGCAGCTTCACCCTCTCACCGAACTCGCGCACCTGCGGGCAATCGCTAACGATCGAGATACGAACGTTCTCATCGACCATGCAAGCAGTGATCCGGGCGGTGAACCTGCATACTCCGGACTCAACGTTCATGGTGACCTTCTTGGCCGGCAGCTCGAAATCGGACATTGAAGGCATAATGCGCCATGAGATGTTTATATCTTTGAAACACGGGGAAGGTTCTGTTCGACATTCCAGGGATCGAGTTCATCGGTAGAGCGCCTATGGGCATCGTCGTCCGACTGGCAGTCCTGCGGTCTTGGCAAGGTAATTGGACGATGCATCTCGTCATGTCCTCGGCATCGGCATCATGATGTAGGAAGAGGACATCCAATGGGCCCATGGACATGGATGATGTCACAATGGAGGAGTTGGAAGAGGCTCTCCGGGCGATAACCTCGACCATAGACAAGTGTGAGAAGGTCGAGCCGAAATTGAAACAGGGAACTTCCCAGCACACGCTGCTCGTGCGCAGGATCAAGGCGTTCAAGATCGCGACGATGTTGATAAGGAGAGAACTGGAGCGCCTAGGTTAGCGAATTGTCACACTTCGACAAGGAATTATCCATGAGCCCTATGGATCATCGCGACATTACCACATTGAATTAGTTAGAATGAAAGTGGACAGGGGGGGATTTGAACCCCCGGCCTCTACCATGCCAAGGTAGCGATCTTCCAACTGATCTACCTGCCCGGTGTAGCCATGGCAAAGAAATCAACGTAATTAAAGTTTGCTGTCCAGGCCTGGATGAGGTGAGTGGTCCATTCGATTCTTGTTCGATCGATAACAAGGAAAAAGGGAAGAAGAGAGACACCGCATGCTTCGCGTCATCGGCGCCGTTTCCTTATGGGTCATGCAAGGGAGGCCGGTACGGGAGAAGCTCAGATGAGGGTCTTCTGGAACCGCATCTTCTCACCCGGCACGCATGTCGGATACTCTGCGGTCAGGCATGCCATGCACAGGTCCTGCTCCGAGAGGCCCAATGCGGATTGTAGGCCCTGTATGGAAGTGTAGCCTACGCTGTCCGCCCCCAGCAGCTCAGCGATCTCCTCGAACGTCCTGCCGGCGGCGATGAAGTGTTCCCTTGTCTTCATATCGATGCCGTAATAGCACGGTGCGATGACCGGTGGGCATCCGATGCGGACGTGGACCTCTGTCGCTCCGGCGCGGCGGAGCATCTGTACGATCTTGCGCAAGGTGGTTCCCCTAACTATGGAGTCGTCGACCACCACCACACGCTTCCCCCTGATGGTGGAACGGATGGGGTTCAGCTTGAGTGACACGCCCTCCTCGCGCTTGGACTGCTCGGGAAGGATGAACGTCCGCTCGACATAGCGGTTCTTCATCAAGCCCTCCTCGTATGGGATGCCTGACACCTGCGAATAGCCTAGCGCGTTGGCCCTTCCGGAGTCTGGGACCGGGATGACCACATCGGCATCCGCCGGGTGCTCTCTAGCAAGAGCCTGACCGAGCTTCTTGCGGACATCGTACACCTCCCGCCCATCCATGATGGTGTCCGGTCGGGCGAAGTACACCCATTCGAACATGCAATGTGCGGTGTGAGCAGGGCCGGATACCTTGTTGCAGGTGAACCCTGTCGGGGTGATCTCGACTATCTCTCCGGGCGCGATGTCCCGCACGAACTCGCCTTGCAGGATGTCGAACACCGCCGACTCGGAAGCCAGGCAGTAGCCGTTCTCCATCTTTCCAAGGCACAGGGGACGCAGGCCAAGGGGGTCCCTTGCGCCGAAGACCCTTCCGCCGACCATGATAACCAGGGCGTAAGCTCCGTCCAGGCACTTCATTGTCGAACGGATCGCCTTGATGGGGTCGGGGTTCTGCGTCAGTTCCGTGGCGAGTATGCGAATGATGATCTCAGAATCGGTCGTGGTGAGGAACGCCCAGCCATCGTTCTGCAGCTTGGTCCTCAGCTCGGTGGCGTTCACCAGATCGCCGTTGTGGCCAAGCGCGACATCGCCAACGTTGGTGGTGACGGTGATGGGCTGACAGTTCTGGGCGCAGGACGAGCCGGTGGTGGAGTATCGGACGTGTCCGATCCCGACGTTTCCGGCCATCTGGTCGTACTCGGGCCCTATGAGGACATCGTGTACAAGCCCCATGTCCCGCACGTATTTGACGGAGGAGCCGTTGAAAATAGCAATGCCAGCTGCCTCCTGCCCACGATGCTGAATGACGCGGAGCGCCTTCTTCAGATCGTGCTTCACATTGGCATTGTATGCCATGGCGACGATGCCGCAGAAATGTTTGGGAGCATCGTCCATGGCGTCATCCATGGAGGCTGCCATATGATCAGTGCTGTTTTGCCCAATTATAGGATCTCAGCCTCGGTGAGTTGCCATAGCCGCAGGAAGCACACACTCCCTTGGTCATGTTGTATGCGCTTCTTCCGCAGCGGCGGCAAGGAATATGTTGCTTCTTGTTGCTATGCTTGCCCATTGACGGGGTTCCCTTGCTCATGATGATCTCTCCTTATGGTGATATGTAGATGACGTTGTCGCCCCTTACTATAGTGACATCGAGTTTTCTTACTACCTCACCATTGATGAGTTCCTCGGCGTTCTTCAGGACCAGGTTCATGTGGGGATCGTACCCATCTAGTGTTCCCCTGTACTCCCTGTTGGCCTTCAGCTCGACGATCACAGGGCGGTTGATCGCCTGATTGAGAACGGTGAGGGGTTTTTGCATACAACAGCCACCAGACAGGCTCATTATTCGAGGACTATTTTAAGCTTACTGATTTATCCTAAAGGAACGCTCCGATGGTAGGAGCATCCAGACGGTCCATGTCATAGGATATTATTCCCTCGATCATGCCAGCCCTATCAAGCCTTCCGCCATGCAGATATGCGATCAGCGAAGCCCTCCAAAGAAGGTCCAGGGCCGTGGTGGCCATTACGCCATAGTATGTGTTGCTCAGATAATCCTCATACCCGTAGTCGTCCACGAGATAGGCGGCGTAGCCCATCATGCTGTCCCTTCGGTTGAGCGTCCTCAGGTAGGAGATGAAGACTTCCCTCCCCTCCCCCTCGGGCGTGAGCAGCTTGATCTTGTTCGGGTCGATGTCCCCCACCGCATCGAGCGTCCCATCATCGTTGAGGATCGCCCATTTCAAGCCGCCGTCCTTCGCCAGGAACATGTTCCAGCGGCATTTCGGATCGCAGTACACTGGAGCGCTGAAGACGTCCTCGGCGGCCAGGGATTCCAACCCCATCTCCATGACCGATCTTCGAAGCTCTGCAGCATCTATCGGGCCCCCTGGCCCATCTGGCATGCCCATCTCCTCATCCTCGGCGGAGAGGTCCAGCACATGTGCGAGATATGGCAGCTCTGCGAACATGTCCAGCCTGCGGCCTACCTCCCGTCGGAGCGCCTCCTCCGGGCGATAGATGCCAGCATCATGGCAGTTGGCCTCGAACTCCCGATAGACCTCCCTGGTCTCCGCCAGGGTCTTACGGATGGCGTCAATGTTTTCATGGACAAGGCGACCGCCTTCCACCAGGGCGTCCTCGGTGCCGCCGAACCAGACGCCCCGGCACGAGAGGTCCAGTTCCACCTGGACCCTTTTGCCGAGATGGACGTGGAACGGGAACTGCCGGCAATAATGCGGCCTGTGGCCGTATATCTCGCAGCGACGGGAGGGGCCGAGGAAGGTGCACGACCCTTGTCCCCCCTTGAGAGCGAGGGCGATGTGTCTGTGAGGGCGCTTCTTCACTATGATGCGTTGGGGATGATTGCGCCTGAACCATTCCTCCTCGTGGGGAAGCACCTCCGGTTGACAGAGGCAACACAGCCCACAGCTGGGGTCGCATGTGAACCTTCGGCCTTCCAGCTCAGATAGGTCAAGATCGAGATCGCTTGGCAACAACTACATCCCTTCCCACCCTCTCGCCGACCGGATCTCCGTCTTCCACCACCAGTTGCCCTCGGACGAACACCATGTGGGGGAAGATTGCTTCCCGGCCCTCGAAGGGGGTCCAGCCGCACTTGCTGTGGAGGTTATTAACCTTTATGGGGGAGGCCGCGCGCGGGTCTATGACCATGAGGTCGGCATCGCGTCCAACCTCCAGCCGACCTTTTTCCAGGCCGAACACCGAGGCGGGCTTCTCGGCCATGGCGCTGACCAGTACCTCCACCGGCACCGTCCCCCGTTTCATCAACGCCAGCATCATGGGCACCGCGGTCTCCACACCTGGCATGCCGGACGGGGCGGCGTCGAACTCCATCTCCTTGTCCTCTATCGTATGCGGCGCATGATCGGACGCGAGCATGTCGATCTCGCCGGAGATGAACGCCTGGAACAGGGCAAGGCGGTCCTCCTTGGTCCTGAGGGGAGGATTGACCTTCGCATATGCCTTTCCTTCGCTATCACGGTCCAGCAGCATGTGGTGTGCCGTCACCTCCTTGGTGAAGGGGAGGTCCTTCAGTGCCTGCAGGCCTTCCGCCGAGGAGACGTGGCAGACGTTGATCTGGCCGGGCAGGGAGGAAAGGCGGCGGATGGCGGAGACCTCGGCGGCGGCAGGCCGGTTCCGCAAGTGGTCCGGCGGGGTGCTCTCCACATCATGCTGGATCAGGTTCTCGTCCTCGGCATGCACGCTTAGGACCTTCCCGGTGCGGTTCACCTGCGCGGCGATTCTTGCCAGGTCCTTATCCTCGGTCACCAGCAGGCGGCCGGTGGACGATCCCATGAACACCTTGAAACCCACCGCCATGGGCGCCATGGCCTCGATGTCGGCGCCGGGCATGCAGCCGGCGAACAGTCCATAGTCCACCCAGGCCTTGCGGGCTATGGCCTCCTTCTTCTCCGCCAGCTTCTCTGCCGTTACGGCGGGCGGCAGCGTGTTGGGCATGTCTAGAACGGTGGTCACACCCCCACAGGCGGCCGCCAACGTACCAGTGGCGAAGTCTTCCTTGTCCGTCAGACCTGGATCCCTTAGGTGCACGTGGGGGTCGATCGCTCCAGGCAAGATGATGAGGTCGCCGAGGTTCATGCGCTCGGCGCCGCGTATGCTACGTGCGATCTCAACTATGCGGCCGTCCTCGATGCCTATGGCCCAATGGCCTAGCTTTCCGCGGACGTATGCGCGGCCTTCCACCACCAGGTCCATCCTACCTGCACCCGCCCATCTCTTTTCTCGATACCTTTCCTCCAGGGGTGTCCTCGGAGAACACCTCGGCCTGGAAGGTGTAGAATCTGGTCCGCTCATCCATCCACATATCGGGACTCATGCCTGCCTTTACACAAGTCTGTCCCAAGAACTCTTCGGCGTCCCAGTTCCATTCGAGGGCGACCTGAGGGAGCAGCAGTCCCCGGCAAGGTCCACGTTCGACGATGAGGCCGTCGACGCCGATCTGGACCACTTTGGGCAGCTCCCGGGGGTCGAACACCTCGACGGCCTGGGGAGGGGTCAGGATGGAGACCTCCACGATTATCCTGTCCAGCTCATCCTCCCCGAGGTCGGGGAATCGTGGGTCGTGACAGGCATGCTGAGCTGCCTGAACGAGGGCGCTGGCTAGAGAGAATATGGGTTCCGGGAAGCCGATGCATCCCCTAAGCCGGTTGGCTGGATAGGTATGAAGGGTCACGAACACCCCGCGCTTCTCCTGAAAGCTCCCCGGCACGTCCACATGTCCCGTCTCCTTGCCTTTCGCCTCTGCCTCGACCACTTCCCGGGCCAGGCGGACCGCTATTTCCCCTTCGAAGTCATTCATCTAGACCATCCGAGGAGACTATCCCATTGATGGCATTTATGAGTTGCCGGAAGCATCGGTTGCCCAGGGCCCCACGCGGGATCTCCTGGAGCGCCTCTGTGTTCTATCGTGCCCTTCACCGCCCTTTTGACCGCCATCCCTTGACGCTGTGCCATAGACGGAATGAACATCCTGCCGAAGCATGCGCCCGCGAGCATGAAACCTATTTCTAGGCCAAGCTATCAATCGATTTGCATGGCTATGGAGCGTGTGCGGGACATTTACGTCGAGGATATCATGACCAAGGTACCGGTCATCGGCTCTCCCAATCTGACAGCCCGGGACATCGCCATCCTGATGCGATCTTGGAAGGTAGGGAGCGTCATAATCCTCGAGGATGGACGGCCGATCGGCATAGTCACCGAACGCGACTTCGTTGAGAAGATAGTGGCCGAAGATCGCCGGCCCGCCGACGTGAAGGCAGGTGAGATCATGAGCTCTCCGGTAGTGACGATCGGGCCCAGGGAGAGCGTGGCCGAAGCCGGGAGGAAGATGGGGAGGATGCGGCTTCGCCGGCTGCCAGTGGTGGAGGGCGATCAGTTGATCGGCATGTTGACGGAGAACGATATCACCAGGCTGTCGCCGTCGCTCATAGAGCTTACGAGGGAATGGAGAGGCATCTCCACCCCGGTCGAGGCCGAGCGCGAGCCGGTCTCGATGGCAGGTTATTGCGAGAACTGCGAGAACTACTCCTATGACCTAAGGCAGACCGGTGGGGCCAGCGGCAGAGGGGGCCTGTTGTGTGCGGAGTGTCGGGAGATCTTCATCCGAGACCCCACCCAATGATCACTCCAGCTCGATCCTTCTCAGCCCTGGCTCTATCTCATCCTCGCGCTTCTCCACCGGCTTCTGGAGGTCCTCGATGAATCCCAGTTGGGCGTCCAGGACCGCCTTCATCAGCATGATGGCTTCTCGCTTCGCACCAAGATAGTGCTCCTTCACCTCGGGCGGGACCATGTCTCGCGGCACCATGGCATCCAGGGCCAATAGGAGCTCCGTACCGGCACGCACGAGATGATCGCGGACCTCCTTGCTGAATATGGCCTCCGACATCCTCTCCGCATCCGCCCTGATCTTGCGGACCCTGAGCTCCTCGCGCTCATCCTCGCCCATCGTGGGCGATTCAGCTTGCTCGGCTTCTGTCATCCTTGCCCACCTCCTTGAACCCTATCAACAGCCTCCCTTCCTTGAACTCAGCCTTGACCGGTTCCTTATTGACCAGCGTCACTGGCAAGGTCAAGGAGCGGCGGTAATGACCAACCTCGACCAGCAGGCTGTCGGCCGTCTTGAAGAGATTGACCTGTTCCTTCATGGTGAAGGGCAATTTGATCGAGACGATATCGAACTCGTCCTCGCTGAATATTTCAAGAGGCTTGTCCAGGGACAGGGGGACCGTCGGATCAAGATCGCCGAAGACCATGTCCCCCAGCTTCTCCAGCGATTTTATCCCCACAAGTTCGACAGGCTGCTGGTAGGATGTCATCACCTGCAGAGGGCTGAAGGATTCCTTGATCACCTGCATGTACTTGCGCTGCTCTTCTATCTTCTCCTTGAAGCAGCCGTTGTTGCTATCCTCCGGATAGAGGCGGTTCACCACAAGGCCGTCGACCGTGAGACCATAGAGGCAGAAGTAGGTGAACGCACGCTTGGTCTCGTTGATGACCATCTTCTCCGGATTCACCACCAGTCGTATGGACGTTATCTTCGGATCCGTAAGGATGGCCTGGACACGGCGCATGCGGGCGGCCATGTCCTCCAGGTCGCGCAGCAGGTCCTCGGATGGAAGGGGGGTGTCCACGACCCTTCCGACTGTCATCCGGGCGATCTTCAGCATGTTCTTGACCATCTTGTAAAGCTTTTCACTGTACCATTCCGAGACCTCGGGGAAGCTGAGCAGACGCAAGGTCTCGCCAGTGGGCGCGGTGTCCATGACCACGAGGTCATAGGCGTCCCTCTTGTAGAAGTCCTCCACATAGAACAGTGCGGACATCAGCTCCATTCCAGGCAGAACGGCCATCTCCTTCGATGTGATGCCGTCCAATCCCTGGGACATCATGAAGTTGGTAATGTAGCCCTGAACCTCCTTCCATCGTGTCTCCAGTTCATGCAGCATGTCCACCTCCATGGCGTCCAGGTTCTCCTCCACCCTGGTGATCTTTCCAGACAGGGGAACCTCCAGGGAGTCGGATACGGAGTGGGCAGCATCGGTGGACATCAACATGGTCCTGTAGCCCATCCGGGCGGCTCGGAGCGCAGTGGCCGCAGCGACAGACGTTTTGCCGACCCCGCCCTTGCCGGTATAGATCAGAATCCTCAAAAGATCACCGGGTTTCAAAGAGTGGACGGTTTATTTAATCTGTATGGAAAAATGAGGGTCCATCTGGTCGGATGCCGCATCGATGAAGGGGAAAGGAGGTGCCGGGAATGGGATTTGAACCCATGACCTACGGATCTCTCGGACCCGAGCAAGGTGCGCTCGGGTCATATGAGTCCGTCGCTCCGCCAGGCTGAGCCATCCCGGCATTTGATGGAAAGGGTTTATTCGTTCTCTTCGGGAACGACCTCTTCTTCCTCAGTGGCCTCTTCAGGGACCTCCTCGGAGACCTCTTCCTCGAGGGTCTCATCTTCAGCGGTCTCTTCTTCGGCGGCTTCTTCGGACTCTGCCTGGGCGGCAGCAGCGGCAGCGGCCTCCTGGCCGAACTTCTCCTGGATGGAGAGCTCCTCGGCGGAGGGGGTGCCGGCTTCCAGGACCTCGCTCTTGCGTATCTCGATCCTCTTTATCGGGACGATCACCTTGCAAGCCTGGGACAGGTCCTTGGTCAGATCGCCGGAGATGATCGACTTGACCAGCTCAGATGCCGTCATGTCGGCCACGGCAGACTTGAGATGGTTGTCCATGAGGCCACGGATGGCGGTCTCCTGGGAAGCCTGGATCCTCTGCTCGGTGATGCTCATCGGCTTGAGGCGGATCAGATAGCCATCCTTGGTGCGGACATCGACGACGTGATCGGTCTTGGTCCTCTTCCTGCGGGTGAGCCTCCTCACATAGTCAGAGGTGAGCTCGTGGCCGGTGAAGACCGTGTGAGCCTCCAGACCCTTGACGTCTTCGACCCTGAAGCGGATCTTGATATGCATCTTGGAGAAATCTCCAGTGAGTTCATGAACGGTGACCTCAGCCTGCCTGCCCATGACGTAAGAAGGCTCGGAGCTGGGAGTCTCCCCTAGTTCCACCTGGTTGAACATGCGCGGAGCGTAGATCTTATACCACTCCTTAGCCTTCCACTTGTCCTTGACCTTACGAGCGGCGGCCTTACCTTTTTTAACAGCCATGTGTGACACTCCGTGAATGTAATCGAGGAATGACCGTAGAGATTCGCCATATATATTTCTTTTCATTGAGGATAGAGAAGAGCCAGATGGTAAAAGTGGTAGGACGTGATACCGTTCGGCACCCTTTCCGTTCACTTTTTCCGGTGTACCGCTCCGATATAAAGGTTGTTGTTCATCGAAAGATGGTGGCCATGGATGAAAAGGAATGAAGAGAAAATGAAGGAAGGTGTTTTGTCGGAGGAAGGCGCCGCCTTCCTCAGAACTTCGCCGGAACCTCTTGATAGTCCATGCCCAGCTTGCTGGCGGGCACGCCGAAGGCGAGTCCAAGGAGCTGAGCCAGGTGGATGACCGGCAGGTCGTAGCCCTGGACATCCTTCTGGGTCCTGTCGAACTGCAGGTGGCAGAAGGGGCAGACGTCGATGATATACTGGGCGCCTGCAGACTTCATGCTCTTGAGCTTCTCGACGGTGAACTTGGTAGCCAGCTCGGGGTTGCCGGACCTGACGCCTCCTCCCGCGCCGCAGCACATCTGCTTGTCGCGGTAGTCCAGGTTGGTTGCACCGGTGGCCTCGACGATCTCGTCCAGGATACGGGGCCTCTCGGGGTCATCCAGCTCCTTGATCTTGCTGGGCTTCAGGAAGTGGCACCCATAGTGGACCGCGACCTTTATGTCAAGAGGGGTCTTGGTCTTGGCCTTGACGTTCTCGGGAGTGATCTCCTTGTACAGCAGTTCGGCGAAGTGCCTTACCTGGGTCGTACCCTTGTACTCCATACCCACTTCGCTCAGGATCTTGTTCACGGCGCTCAGCCTTTCAGCGTCCCCGTTCAAGATGTGGGCCGCATCATACAGGGAGCCGTAGCAACCGTTGCAGATGGTGAGGATGTCGGCGCCCTGCTTCTCGGCGAGAGCCAGGTTGCGAGCGGCGATGGCAAGCCAGGTGTCCTGGTCAAAGGACTTGATGACACCAGGGGCGGGGCAGCATCCAGCACCCTCCAGCTCCACCAGGTCCAGGCCGACGGTCTTGCAGACCTCACGGGTAGCCGCCTCGATGCCAGGGTACCTGGCAGGCGCCACGCAACCAAGGAAGAGAGCATACTTCTTGTTCAGATTCATTTCTTTTCCTCCAGGAGCTTGTCGAAGCCAGTGGCCTTAAGTATCTTCTGGAAGTCTTCCAGAGCCTTCTTGTCGCCCAGTACGTTGGCGGGGCGGCGGGAGAGTCCCAGCTCTTCCCTGACGGCCTCATACTTCTCGTTGAGCGGGACGGTCGCGCCGTTCTGCAGGAGGTAGTTGCCGACCTTGATGTGCTCCCCGGACATGACGCCCTGCTTGACGGCCTTGTTCCTCAGTACGTTGATTATATCGACGACCTCCACGCCTCGGGGGCAGCGCTCCTGGCAGGCGTAGCAGGTGGTGCACATCCACAGGTCGGGGGACTCCAAAACGTCCTTCTCCAGACCCAGCTGGGCCTTGCGGATGAGCTTTCTGGTCCTGTATGAGGTCAGGCGTCCCGACGGGCAGCTGCCGGTGCAGGTTCCGCACTGGAAGCACAAGGAGAGCGTCTCTCCTCCCGGGGTCTGGGAGACCTCAATGGCAAATTGCGGGTTGGGCTCCTTTACCATGATTGTCACCTTTTTGGATGAGCCATAGCTCCACAGTATTTAAACGTATACAAAAAACGGCATTGGTTTCATCTAAATAGGTGAAACCATGCGGCCCTCATTTCGCAACGCCACCACCAGGTCCCGGATGAACTTGCTCTCCTCTCGATATACGGCGTTTATCCGATGTTCCAGCAGAGAGGGGTCGGTGGCACTTCTTAGGTCAAGCCTTTTCCTCAACGCCAGGCTCTCGTTGACGAAGAAGCTCAGTCCCGATCTTTGCAGGGCTGACAGGGACCTGTACGCTCCCTCCACCTCGTATCGGGATCCAGTGAGCTCCAGATGGCGGAATCCTATTCGCTGGGCCCCGTACATGAATCGTCCATACTTTGGCCCGTTGTCGACATGGAGCAGTCTGTCCGTCGCCACTTCCTGCCAGATCACATCCTCGAGATCGTACAGATACAGCGGATCGTCGACGACCATCAGGTCCATCATTCCCGCCTGGAAGTCCTTCAGGTTCCTTGCGTCGTCGGAGATGATGAGCTCGCAGAGGCCTTCGCGGTCCATCTTGGAAAGAGCGTTGAGCAACAGCTCCTCGGTGACTATCGTCCCCCCCACCACCATCGACGTCCCTCTCCCCATCCGGGCCTCCAGAGCCTCGTACTCCATCGCTATCCTCAAACCCAGCTCGTTGAGCTCGCTGCCGGCTGGAGAGGTGACGACGAGCGGGCGCCCGACCTTGCCCTCCATCTGCGATACGTAGCGGTGCAGGACCGAGGTGGAGATGCCCAGCCGAGCGGCTGCCCGGTTCTGGCTGCCCTCCCGGTGGATGGCGGACAATACCTCCAGTTGCCTCGTCGTCAGGTGTCTGCCCCCTATCCGTAACGACACCGACGGCTCGATCTCCGGCTCCATCCCGTTCACGCTCCCCTGCTAATCACCGGTGCGGTCATCAATCCTTTGGTACTTCGCATAGAAGGGCATCGAGAGTTATGGAGCAATCAAAGCAAAGCTTTTGTACGCATTGCCCTTCCATCAGACCGATTCATCATGAGAACACTGGTTCTAGGCATCGGTTCCCCGATAATGTGCGATGACGCCATCGGATTGAGAGTGCTAGGCGAGCTTGCCACCCTTAACCTCGAAGGTGTGGACCTGGAAGAGGTCTGCGCTTCCGGCCTGGACCTGATAGAGATCATGATGGATTACGACCGCGTCATAATAGTGGATGCGATAATCGACTCCGGCCACCCCCCGGGCACCGTGATGATCCTGGGGACGGAAGCCTTCGCAGATACGGTCCATGGGACGAATCCGCATGAGGCCAACATCGCCACGACCATCGAGCTCGGGAGGCGACTCCAGCCCGATAGGTTCCCAGGCGACATCAAGTTCGTAGCGGTGGAGGTGAAGGACGTCTATACCGTCACCGAGCAGATGACGCCCGAGGTGGAGGCGGCATTGCCGGAGGCGGTCGAGACCGTGTTGAAGCTCATCCGGTCCTGAGCCTCAGAAGTCCAGGTCTTCCAGGCTCTTTGCCGCCTGCTCCGACTCCTTGCCGGGCGCATGCATCGCCATGCAAAGGCGGTCTCGCGACATCACTTTCTGAGCGATGCGGTGCACATCCTCCTCGGTGACCACGTCGATGTTGTGAAGGCTCTCCTCCGGGCTCACCGCCTTCCCGGTGGACATGAACATCTCGCCAAGGCGTATCATCCGGGTCTCCGATGATTCCAGTCTCCTCACGTACACGCCCTTCAGCAAGCGCTTCGCCCTCTCAAGCTCCCCCTTCTCCAGCCCATCGTCCTTCAGCCTTCTCAGCTCCTTCCCCACCAGTCGCACGACCTTCTCCTGGTCCTTCACGTTGGTGTTGAAAAATATCTGCATGGCGCCCGAATCGGTATAGCTGCATGAGGATGCGAATATCTCGTACACCAGGCCCTCCTTCTCTCTGATCTCCTGGAACAGGCGGGAGGAGGTTCCGATGCCCAGGATGGAAGCGGCGAGGCGCAGGGCGTGGCGGTCCGGGTCGACCGAGGAGCATCCCGGGAAGCCCATCCCCACATAGGCCTGGCTATCCTCACGCGGGTACACCCTGAAGGTAGCGTTGGGGCGAGGAGCGGTCCGATCCTCGTTGGACTTGGCCATGGAGAGGTCGTCGAAGCTTTCGCTCGCCCAGTTGGTGACCTGGACCGGATCGACGTTCCCTACCGCTATCACGGCCATTCGCGGCGGGCGGTAATGTTGAGCGAAGAAGTCCCTGACGTCCTCCCTGGTCAGAGAGCCCACCGTATCCAGCGTACCAGCTTCCGAACGGCCCATGGGATGCCCTCCCCAGAGCGTCTCGGCGAACAGCACATGTATGTAATCGTCCGGGTCGTTATGGAGCATGTTGATCTCTTGCATGACCACGTTCCTTTCCGTGTCCAAGCAGGATTCGCCCAGTAGAGGGTTTAGGATCATGTCGGCCAGAATATCTTCCGCCACCTCCACCGTCTCGTCCAATGCGAACACCTGATAGCTGGTGACCTCCTTGGTGGTGTAGCCGTTCATCTCTCCGCCCGCCGCCTCTATCTGCTCGGACATCTCCCTGGCAGTGCGATTCGAGGTCCCCTTGAACAGCATGTGCTCGAGCATGTGGGCTATGCCAGCCTTCTGATCGCTCTCGTCCCTCGATCCCGTTCCGAAATATACGGACAATGATGCTGAATGGAAGTCGGGGAGTCGCTCCACCACTACCGGAATGCCGGCAGGGGTCCGGGTCGTCGTGATCTCGTCGCTCACGGCCATGGTGACGGGGTACAGCGAATTATTACTTTGTGGCCGGTGGAGCCGGCCACCCTGTCCAGTTCAGGAAAGCACTAATATCCCGCTCCCGCTTTCGCAAGCGATAGCGTAGGTGGAACGACATGGCTGATGAAGTAAGGTTGCATGAATACCGTGACGAGAAGTACGATGGCGCATTGATGATCGTGGGCTTTCCGTCGGTCGGGCTGGTGAGCAGCATCGCTGCCAACTTCATAATCAGGACGGGGAAGCTGGATCGGGTGGCGGGCATCACTGCCAGCGGTTTCCCCCCGTTCACCCTGGTGCACGAGGGCGTGCCATCCCCACCTGTGAGGATCTATGCTGGAGAGCGGAAATGCGATGATGGAGAGCCATGCCAGCAGATAGTGGCCGTGGCGGCCGAGTTCATGCCGCGCCCTGACCTGGTGCAGCCACTTGTGTCCCGCCTGCTTGATTACGCGTCGGCGAAGGGCATCAAGACCGTGGTGGTCATGGAGGGGATAGATCAGCCAGGCGCCGAGGAGCCCAAGATACTCGGCGTGGGTTCGACAAACGCGTCGAGGGACATACTGAAGAAATACGACATAGACGAGATGAAGGAGGGCATGGTCTCAGGCATCTCCGGGGTCATGCTGTTCGAAGGGGACATGAGAGACATCGATGTCATATGCCTGCTCGGCCCGGCCAGGGCGAACTTCCCTGACGCCCGTGGGTCCGCCAAGCTTCTCGAGGTCATCGCCAAGATGCTGCCGGAGATCAAGATCGACCCCGAGCCGTTGTTCAAGGAAGCAGAGGAGATAGAGAAGCAGATACGCATGGCCATGCAGAGCGTGGAACAACAGAAGAAACCGACCATCGAAGAGTCCATAGTGTACGGGTGATGACGATCGCCGCATAGGAGCCTCCATCATCCTTTCCTCATCAGCAGTGGAGACTTCCAAGGAAGGTCGAGCCAGTGTCTCAAAAAATGAGTTAGGGAAAAAGCAAACGCTTAAATCAGTAGTCCTGATTACTCCGCTTCATGCATCTCGTTCCGAAGAAGTTCTTTATCTCCTCTGGCTGCGCCGTAAGCAAGGTCTCTGACCTCAATGCGTTCGACAAGGCCCTTCTTGAAGCGGGAGTAGGCGAACTGAACATCGTGTCCGTATCCTCCGTATTGCCCGTTGGCGCGGAACAAGTGGGGATCAGAGAGCTCCCCATGGGCGCCGTCACCCACTGCGTGCTAGCGCAGATGAGGGGAGGAGAAGGTGAGATGATCTCCGCCGGCATCGCATATGGCTTCCGTAAGGACGGCAAGGGCGGATATGTCGCCGAAGGACACATCCATGGTTCAAAGAAAGCGCTCCGTGAGATCATGGAGTGGAAGATGGACGAGATGGCCAAGCTCCGCGGCGTCGAGATGGAGCCCATCCAGTACCGCATCGAGGAGTTGTCCGTGCCCATGGACAACTATGGCGCTTGCGTCGCCGCCCTAGTGTTCGTAGAGTACTGATGTATGGTGTCATAACCTGCCCCAAGTGCGGTACGGTGCAAGGGGCGGACCTTTCCCATGCCCGGATAGGTTGTGCAAGGTGCCAGCACAAGATCGATCTGTCCCGGGCGATAGTGCATTTTTCGACCGATTCACCTAAAGAGCTGGCCGAGGCCGTCCGCCGCTATGCCGGCCTGAAGAGAGGACAGGATATCCCCTTCCCGGTACCGAGAGGAACGGGAAGGTGCCGAGCGGGTCGAGGCACGGTCGAGTCGACGATATGCGAGCTTGGACGAGATAAGGGTGATTTCACCGCAAGGGACCTCTCGGAGATCCTGGAGATCGACGGAGACGATCTGGATGAGCTCATCGAGGAGTTGCTGGCCGCGGGGATCATGTACGAGACGGGGCCAGGAACCTATCGTTTGACATGATGTCGGCCGCCATCATGACATCTAAGCTTATCATCCATCCCGACTCCTCGTAGGTGAGGCCGACATATTCGTCGTAAAGCACAGTATTGGTGCCCCGATTCACGCTGGCATTATAGATCGAATAATAGTCCAAGAGGTGTTCAGGGTCCCCATCGTCGGTATACTCGACCAGGCGGTTCGGTCTCCACACCATGAACTCGCCGTTCACTGGATCTATGACCACGTTCTCGCCTCCTCCTTCGTTCAGCGGGACATAGGCCTGCAGCCATGCATGTCCCCCCCAGGCCCGCCTGCTGCCGTCGTACAACGCCCCTAGCTGCAGCCATGCTGGCACCCCGGCCGCGCGGGCGAGGGAGCAGAAGAGGGCCGCCTGGTCATCACAATCGCCCGCCCCGAGCTCAAGCGTCTCCACCGCGTCCTGCGGACCGCTGGAGAAGGTTTGTGTCGAGTATTCCACGTTGTCCCTCATCCAATCGTATATGCTCTTGAGGATGGTGTAGACGTTGACCTCGTCCCCGACTATCGCCTGAGACCGTGCGACGATGTCCGGGTGGCCTGGGGCCATGACCCATTGGTCGTGAACGTATCGGTCCACGAGCTCGGCAGGGATGTCGGAGACGCTTCCTGAGGCCGCGGCGTCGATGTCCCATGTGACCGTCCTGGACGTGACCTCATACGTGGCGGTGATGGTGCGTCTATCGGAGAAAGGCAGGTCCGACGTCCATACCATCCAATCATGCCCGTATCTCACCTCGCGTACAACGTCGACGGAATAGGTCACCGAATGTACGACCTGAAGCCGCCTATCGTTCTCGATGAGGTTCATGGGCTCCGGCATGTCTATCGTGAAGCGGTTGATGGTGCCGCCGTTGGGATCGATGGTGATGGTCCGCTCCAGGGTGAAGGTGGCCTCTTCAGGATATTTCGGCCTGAAGGGAGAGCTGAACGTGTCCCACAGAAAGCTCTGGACCGACGGTGTCATGAGCAATATGATCGCCACGGCGATCGTGGCCATCGTGACTATCGCCTTGCCGGCAGCCCAGCCCCTATTCACGAATGTGTTTAGATAGTCGCCTTTTTATTAATGCTTCGTCCTAGGTATCTTTTTGGCCTTCCCATCATTGTCAGGCGCCTTGGTGCGCTCCTTCTGCCTTTGCAGCTCGGCCAAGGCATCCCTGACGTATGCAGGGAGGAGCTTCTTGTGTATGTAGAAATAGTATGTGGCCATGAACATGGCCGCCACCCCGAACAGGATGAAGGCGATCGCATCCACCCCCGTGTCCGCGACCTGCTGGAAAGGTATCAGCAGGAGGGCGAAGGCCAGGTGCACCACCGTCGCCTGCCCGAAGAATGCGAAAGGTTGCCCTCGTGCGACGCCGATGCCTATGGTGGTCCCGTTGGAGATCTGAAGGAGAGAGAGCATGATGGAATATACGATGATGATGAGCATGCTCACTGCATCCGGGTCCGTGTTGGTAAGGACGATATTGATGGCACCGTATGCCAAGGCGCTCGCCATTCCTGCTCCCAGCCCGAAGCCGTAAAAAGGCATGTCCGCCCTGCGCTGGAAGCGGGGGAGATTGAGAACGAGGAGCTTTATCGCCTCTTCCAGGATGAAGGCGACGAGCATGTAGTACGGAGAGAGGAATACGCCCACGGCGTGCAAGATGACGCCGATGATTATCCCTGCGGCGAACATGCCGAAGAGCGTGGGATCGCTGAAGTAAGGCCTCTCCACCTTCGGATAGGTGTACGGCTGCAGGGTCCACAGCATCAGGGCGATGGCTGGGGCGAAGCCAATGGCAGCGGCGATGAAGGAGCCGTATTCCATTCAGCTCTGGGAGAACCTATCCCTATATAAATCTAGGTCACGAGCTTGTCATAGTAGTGCGCCACCACGCAAGCTTCCGCGCACCGTCCGCAAGATGTGCATTTCTCTTCATTGACGACTATGCCGTCGTCCAGGCGTAGCGCCTTGGTGGGACAGCTGCGCAGGCATATGCCACATTGGGTGCAGAGCTGGGAGCGAAGCAGGGCCTTGGCGCCGGCCTCGAACATGGCCCGGGCCTTCTCGGGGGTCGGCCCGACGGCAACGATCTGTCCTCCCCCGAAGACCTTGAGCGTGGAATCCTTCGTCTTGACCAGGGCGATCTCGTATTCTCCAGAGTGCTTCACCTTTCCCACGGTGCGGAGCACATCCACCACCCTGGAGAAATCCCTCTTCCTGGGGACCAGGAGAACGCCCTCTGCGGAATGGCCTCCGGCAAGGCAAGGGGAGACCCCTTTGACCCATTTCAGCTCCAGGGTGTCGAATCGCATGTGAGGCATGGGGATGTCCATTTCCTCTGCCATGCGCCGCATCTTGGGAGGGAACACCTTCCATCTCCAGAACCCGTATCCGATGAACCTCTCATCGGTGCCGCTGCGCTCCGCCCATTGCCTCAGGTGCTCGTCCCATCGCCCGTGAAGGTCCGGATGGAGGTTGGCGGTCGTCCGCCACTCCGATTCCAGACAAGAAGGGCAAAGATAGCAGCCTATCCGTTCATAATCCTCATCGTACAGGGGATTGTAGTCCATCCCTCGATACCATATGTAGGCCCACACATCCACCGCCCTCCACTTGCGGATGGGGTTCAAGATCGTCTGGTTCGGAACGAAGGGGTTGCGCTCCACGAACCCGATGGTGGAACGGGAGAACGATTCCAGGGCGCGGTTGCCCTCCACGGTTATCGTGCCCTTAGGAAAATGTCCCTCGATCAGTTCAGTAAGCGGCGCAAGCTTGCATACCTTGCAGCACCACCGGAAGTCCTTGGCAGGCGGCCCGAAATCGCCGACATTGTCCCAGAAGGCCGTGCCTGCGTCGGCGACCAACAGCTTCCGCTTCTCGCCATGTGCGAAATCCCTGACGTAGCGGAGCGTCTCAGGAAACTCAAGGCCAGTGTTGACGAAGATCATGGAGAACCTCTGAGACGCCCGGGACAGTAGCCCATAGCAGGCCAAGGAATCCTTCCCTCCACTGAAGGAGAGGCTCAGAGGCTCCTTGTTGTTCCCGGCATACGAGCGGATGTCCGAGACCGCCTTCGACTCAAGCGCCCTGATGTGGGATTCGTTCGCGTTGACGAAGCCCGTCCAGGACGCTTTCCTCTTGGCCAATGGCAGGACCTCTTTTCCAACATCACGAACGCCTACCGCCTTATCCACTGACCTTAGAACGTCACTGTCCGCCCTGGCCGCCCCGCTGCATATGTGGCTGCCGGCGATCACTATCAACGGGTCCCCGGCCTTGAAAGGTCCCTTGACCTCCCGGACCGCCCTACCTGGTAAGTTCTTTCCCTTGAGGTGTCCAGTACCGTGCTCCAGGACCACCACTCCCTTGCTTGCCATGGGTGCCAGGAGCCTTGCCCCATTCAGCTTTAGGTCGAGCGTGAAGTCCCTGGCGCGGAGATCGTAGCGCAGGGCTGCGATGACATGGCCTTGAAAGACCACCTCGTCCGTTCGATCCTCTCCAGCCACCTTGTTGAGGAACACCAGGCGGTTGTTGAGGAAGTGAGATACGCCGAAGTGTCTTTCGAAGAGGGATTTGAGAACGCTCACGGTCCGACCCATGGCCGGGCGGAGATCACCAGGCTTCGACACCTCGAAGCGTCTGCCGCGAGATGAGCAGACGTCGCAACTGCCACCCAGTATGACCGTGCCGCATCCATCGCACCACTGGAAACCAACCTTGCCATGCTCAAAACGGGGCATCACGTCAAAATGGATTCCATATTTCAAGTATTGCTTGCTCCCCTTCACAAGGTCAGAAGGAGAAACAGGATGAACGCCGCGTAGAGGGCCCCGCCGAAGAGGAGACTGGGCAGGCCAATGGCCCGTTTCGATGCGTGGACGTACAGCGCCAGGGCGGAGACCAACGCGATGAGCATGGAGGCCGCCTGCAGAACCTGATGCGGCTCTTGCAGGCTGATATGCCATGGTGTGAGGAGTAGTCCCACCGTCACGGGTATGCAGGACTGGAACACCATGGCGCCCGTGAGATTTCCCAGCGCGTACACGTCCTTGCCGCACCTGACCCATATGAAGGAGTTGTACATCTCCGGAAGCTCGATGGCCATGGGTGCGATGAGCAGGGCCAGTACGAGCGGCGGAACGCCGATGACCATGGAGATCTCATGGATCTGTTCGACGAAGATCGCCGCACCGACCACTATACCGATCACGGCCAGGAACACCTGGCCGACGATGATGGGGGTGCGAGGCTCTACACCCTTGCCGCCCCCGGTCAGAAGACCGAGCAGGCGGTCACTGTACAGGGGCTCGGCCTCATCCAGCGTACCGTCGTCCCTGCGCATCGTCTCCCAGACGTACACACCGTACAGCACCACCAGGACCATGGCAAGGAGGTAGCGGGCCCACTGCATTCCGGCTGGGAGGAAGGCCGCCAAGGCGGCGAGCGAATAGGCCGGCAAGAAGAAGGACATGTCTCGCCTTACCAGGCCGCCGTCGACGTTCAGGACCTTCGACGCCCTGCGGCTTCTGAACAGGAAAAGCGAAAGGCCGCACACGAACAGCGCCAGTGTGCCTATCGTGAAGGGCGAGCCCATTATGGCCCCGACACCTATCTCCTGACCCACATCGCCAGCGGATGGATCGAACAGGATGGCGATAAGGGGGACCATGGTCTCCGGTAGCGCCGTTCCGATGGCGGCAAGGACACTGCCCACGGCCCCCTTGGACAGCCCAAACCTCCGTGCCGTCCATTCGACCCCATTGGTGAACAGTTCGCAGCTCACCAGGATTATGATGAAGCTCAGTATGAACGATAGGAGGTCCATGGGCGGCATGGGCCATGGGCGAGGCGTACTTTAGACTATCGTACATCGCCGGTTGGGCTCTCCGGTATAGTCTCTAAAAAGAAAAAGTATTTGAGCAGGCGCCTCATGGACGGGACAGATGCGAGATTATGGTGTAATCAACATCCCCAAGAACTATGGGAGGGTCGCATTCAGCAGGACCGAGATAAAGAACATCCTCATAGCCGTGGGTGCGCTCACCGTGGCGTTCACCATCACGTTCCTGGGAGGGCTGGCGGGCCTGATCTCGGCCAACGTGGTGACGGCCTTGTATGCTCTTGCCATATCGTTCATCGCCGTTCTATCCGGCTTCATGCTGCATGAGCTCGCGCACAAGTTCGTGGCCCAGAGGGCGGGAGCATGGGCGGAGTTCCGGGCTCAGCCCACCGGCCTCATGATGGGGATCGTGTTCTCGTTCCTCGGCTTCATCTTCGCCCTGCCCGGGGCAGTATACATCCAAGGCATGATCTCGCGCAAGCAGAACGGGCTCATCAGCCTTGCCGGCCCGGCCACGAACATCGTTCTGGGCGCGGCGTTCATAGCGCTATACCTTGCCAGCGGGTCGGGCCTGCTGGCCACGGCGTTCTACATCATAGGCTCGGTGAACTTCCTGCTTGCCGCGTTCAACCTGCTCCCCATACCCCCGCTGGACGGCTCCAAGGTCCTGCGATGGAGCGTTCCCGCTTACATCGCAGCCTTCGGAGCTTCACTGGTGATGGCCGGCCTGATATTCACCGGAGCGCTGTGAGGCTCATCCTCGATCGCAATAACCATCGCAGGGATATCGCAGGTGGGAGATTATGCTGCCTTCCCAAGCCTGCAGCTTCCCTGGGTTCATGATGTTGTTGGGATCAAGGGCCTTCTTGATGGCAGCCATGGCGGCCAGCATCGTTGAGCGCTCCTTCTGGAAGTAGGGCGCCTTTGAGATGCCCACGCCATGTTCACCAGTGACCGTCCCGCCAAGCTGGACGCAGACGTCGAAGATCTCCTCCACAGCTTTCTCGCCGTTCTTCCAGGATTCCTCGGACTCGGGGTCGAGAAGCATCTTGGTGTGCAGGTTGCCATCGGCCGCGTGGCCGTAGGTGCCGACGATCACTCCATACTTCTTTGCTATCTGGCCGAACGCCACCACGGCATCTGGTATCTTCGAGATGGGTACCGCCATGTCGTCGGCGAGAGAGACGGAACACAGGTTGGGGTACAGGCGCGAGAGAGATGACATGACGCTCTTACGCGAGGCGGTCCACTTCGCCATCTGGGCGGGATCGTCCGACCGCTGTAGGCCTAACGCCCCGACGCTCTCGCACACCTTGGCGACCTCTTCCAGTTCCTCAGCCACGATGGCCGGGTGGCCATCCACCTCTATCATGCACAGCGCCTCCACATCAGGCAATCCAGCGTTGACCACCCGATTGACGGCCGTGATGCATGTGGAGTCCATCAGTTCCACCGCGGAGGGAAGCAGTGGCTTGGCGATGAGCGCTGAAACGCACTTCCCAGCCTTCTCCAGCGTGTCGAAGCCTGCGACGATCATGGCCGTCTTCTTCGGCTTGGGAACTATCCGCAGGGTGACCTCGACTATGATGCCCAGGGTTCCCTCGCTACCCACGAACAGCCTCTCCAGCTGGTAGCCGGACGCGTTCTTCAGCGTTCTCGTCCCCACCTCGATGAGCTCGCCAGTGGGGAGCACCACCTTCAGACCGAGGACGTAATCGCGCGTTCCGCCGTATTTGATGGCCCTCATCCCCGAGGCGTTGGTTGCGACCATTCCTCCGATGGTCGCCGCCTCTGCGCTGCCAGGGGCAGGGGGGAAGGAGAAATGATACTTTCCCAGAGCCTTCTGCAGATGGTCATAGACCACGCCTGGCTCGCACACGCAATAAAGGTCCTCCACCCTGATCTCCTTGATCTTGTTCATACGGGTGAGGTCTATGACGATGCCCTTCTCCAGCGGGACAGCACCGCCACATAGGCCTGTGCCGGCACCCCGAGGCACCACCGGGATCCGCAGACGATTGGCCATTTTTACGATATCGGCCACTTGCTGAGGGGTTCGAGGCTGCACCACCACGTCGGGAGTGACGTGATGGATGGAAGAGTCGAACCCGTAAGTGTAGAGGTCCGCGATGCGAGTGGAATAGTTTCCTTCACCAACGATCGTCCCTATCTCGGCCAGCACATCCTGATCCATGACATCACTGTTCACACCATGGCGGGAGNNAAAAACATGCTCCCTGATAACCGCCAAGCCTGCGTCGAGGAGCATCTCCTCGACGGAAACCGCATCATCTTGCTTGCCGGGGCGGGAATAGCGGGAATATATTGTTATAATAATAGTGCAAAATAGTGCAAAGTTATTTCCTATCAGACGGTCATAGATGCATTAACAGGAGGTAGACAAGTGGTAGCACTTCCAAAAGATGTATTGGAACTTGTCAACGACAAGGGCGCCTCGAAGATCCTGGGGACAAGGGCAAGCAATGGAGACGTACACTTGATCAATGTCGGCGGGTCCGGAGCGCTTGATCCCGAGACCATCTTCGTTGGCCAGATATTCATGAAGGCCAGCAGCGAGAACCTCGAACTGGCCAAGAAGGAGGGGACAAGGGCCTCTCTGCTGGTCAGCAAGGGCATGCAGTCATATGAGATCAGGTGTCTGGTGAAGGACTACGTCACCTCTGGGCCAGTGTTCGACAAGATGAAAGAGGCCTTTGCCCAGATGAAGTTCGATCTCAAGGGCCTGTGGTTGCTCACTCCCGACTCCATATGGAACGAGAGCCCCACCTGGGATGGCGGCCGCCAGATAGCCTGAACTGGGAACTATCTGTTCCCAAACCCCTTCCATCTTTCATTTGAAATCTATCTTCACATTGGCGTCCCGCAGAACCTCCACCGCCCTTTCTAGAAAGGTCTCCTTCATGAGAATGTGATCGGTTGAGAACGACGAGATGGCGAACAACGAGATGTTGTGATCGGCCAGCAGCTTTGTTATATACGCAAGGAAACCGATCAGATCGAACGGTAGGGCGGTGTCGAAAGATATGATGCGGAAAGGCTTTTCCTCCTTCAGGACGTCCAGTTGATGGTCCACCTCCGCTATCACGGTGATCTCGTGACCGTCGGTGATCACCGCGAATATCTCAGGGGACATGGCTGGGATGGAATTGACCTTGGCGATGCTGTACTCCTTCTCCCGTACCGACGCCCTGACCTCAGTGTCCTTCGTGAACTCTTCGAACTTCATACGGCTCAACCCTGGAGACAGATGAAGAGTGGGATCGAAGATAAGTCTCTTGACCGGAAAGCATCATCATGAAAGCATCGTTGTCGATATCGAGACAATATGAACTACACGCTCCGCCCAAGTTCACGAAATATGCTGGCATAGCGGTCCGCGGAATCTGCCCAGCTTCTCTGGAAGGCGAGAGCGCGACCGTTGGCCCCCATGCGTCTCGCCACATCCCTGTCCAATCCGCTCAAGACCGCAACTATGTCATCGACCGACCCGACCAGAAAGCCGGTCTCCCCATTGCGGACCCATTCGCGCATATCTCCCTGGTCCGTCGTGATGACCGCCCTGGCGTGACTGAGCGATTCTATCACCGTGCCCGATGTGGTAACGCGCTCGAATGGCATCAGGAGGATGTCCGATGCAGCATAGTACTCGGCGACCTCCTCGTCGGACAGGCGTCGAAGGTCTATCATGAACTTGCCGGGATTCCGTTCTTTATGATCGAGGATGAGGTCCCGGATCCCAGGGTCCGGACAGGCTCCAGCCACTAGACCGATGAAGCCTTTCGGCAGCCTTGAGATGGAATCTAGATAGGTTCGTATCCCCTTGTTCCATCGGTTCGGACCCAGCAGCAGTACGGCAAAGGCGTCTTCAGGGACCCCCAAGGCTCTCCTCGCTTCTCCTTGGTCGAGAGGTTCCACCCTGTCCGCATAGCTGCCGTGATGGATCACATCCAGCGGAAGACCGTCGCCATACTCCGCCCTTACGGCTTCCATCACCCGCACGCTGTGGACGACGCCGCGATCGGCCCATGCGAACATGGTCCGCATTGCCTCCTTGTCCTTCTCCTCGGTACCGAACTGCACCCTATGGGGGGCCATATTATGGATCGTCCATACGGTCCTGATGCCGAACGCCTTGGTGAGGCGAGTGGTCACGCGGAGCTGCCAGAAGCTGTTGAACGGCATCCAGTTCATATGCATTACCCTGAAGCCACGCGCGCGAGACCACATGAGGCGAAGTAGGGAGTACGGCATCTGTTTGCCGAACCAGGGTATGAAGGTCACCTCGATCCCTTGTGAACGTAGCTCCTCCGACAGGTTGTCAAGGTATGGGCCAGACGAAGATGGGCAGAGCATGACCCTGATAGGAGGACTCATCGCTTCCACTCTCTTTTCAAGACCGCCATGGTCACGTCGTTCCGATAACGTCCGTTCTTGAACCGTGCATTTCGGCCTATGCCTTCCCTCTTGAAACCGCAGGCCTCGTATATGCGCATGGCACGATGGTTCTCCTCGTCTACGGTAAGGTAGACACGGTTGAGGTTAAGCTCATCGAACAGATATCGCAGCATGGTCCTAACGGCGTCCTTGCCATAGCCCTTGTTCCAGGCCCTCCGCTCCCCTATGATGAGCCATAGGTTGCAACGTCGCTCCCCCCAGTCCAGCCGCGTGATGCCACAATAGCCGATCAGGTCGCCGCTCTCATCCATCAGGGCCAAGGCGCGATCGTCCGTTCCAACGTGCTGATCGTACCAGCGTTCCATCTCATCCAATCCGCACAATGGAGCGGACAGCAGATATCGCGTCACCTCGGGATCGTTCATCCACCTTACCACCGCGGGCAGGTCGGAGCGCTCGAGCGCCCTCAGGCGGACCAGGTCCCCTTCTAGCATGTGAAGCCCTCGTCCCTCAGTACGCTCATGATGTGACTGGATCGGTATGCACCCCTTCGATAATGGTCATCGCGCAAGGTCCCCTCGTGGACGAAGCCACATGCTTCAAGGCAGGAGATGGCCCTGAGATTGTGGTCCGCCACAATGGCATATACGCGATGAAGGTTCAGCACATTGAAGGCATAGTCTATCATGCGCTTCGTCGCCTCCTTTCCCAATCCCTTGCCCCAATCGTTCCGATCACCTATCACCACGGTCAATCGTGCAGAAGCGGCTCGCATGTCCATTGAAGTGAGGGATGTGAACCCTAGCGCCCTGCCGGCTCCATCCTGGATCACGAAGTACCGCTCCGTCGTCGATGCCACCGCCTGCTCAAGGGCCAACCTGATCTCTTCGACCGATGGAGCGAACAGTTCCTGGCGAGGCGTCATGTCCTCCATTACCCGGGGGTCGTTGTACCAACGGTACATTAGCCAGACGTCCTCGGTACGGAGGGACCTGAGATGTATATCCTCCCCTGAGACCATTTTCCTCACGCTCCCTGGGATAGAGTGTACGAAATGGATAAAAACGTGGCCTGTGAAAAGGTCTTAAGCAAGAAGGGCATACGATCATGCCATGGATGCCAGAATCGTACTTCTGGGGGCCCCGGGATCTGGAAAGGGCACTCAGGCCAAAAGGTTGTGCGAGGAATTCGATCTGACCCTCATCTCCACCGGCGACCTCCTTCGCCAGGCGGTCAGGGACAACACGCCCCTTGGAGCAGAGGCCAAGAGGTATATGGACGCCGGCAAGCTGGTGCCCGATGAGCTTGTCATCGGCCTTATAAAGGAGAAGGTGGAAGGCCTCGAGGGAGGTTTCCTGCTGGATGGTTTCCCACGCAACCTGGAGCAGGCCAGGATGCTCGATGGCATCACCAATGTGGACATGGCCGTGGAACTGGATGTGGATGAGGAGATGATCGTTGACAGGATCGTCAAGCGGCGCAGCTGCCGGCAGTGTGGCGAGGTGTATCATCTGGCGGCACGGCCTCCAAAGACCGCCGACGTCTGCGACCAGTGCGGCGGGGAGCTCTACCAGAGGACCGACGATTCCGAGGAGACCGTCCGGGAGAGGCTCAAGGTCTACCATGAAAGGACGCAGCCATTGGTCGACTTCTACAAGGAGCGCGGCATCCTGATCAAGGTGGACGGACGCGGCGGGATCGATGAAGTATATCATCGAATCGCCGACGCCATACGCGGATTCGCGAAGTGAGAGGACCCTGGGAGGGTGCTGAGGCCCCTCCCGAACAAAACATTTAAAATATTGTAGCAATTTCCTGGCAAGCACACAGCCCCGTAGTGTAGCGGTCAATCATGTGGGACTCTGGATCCTGCGACGGCAGTTCGAATCTGCCCGGGGCTACTCTTCTTCACTATCTCATCAGGTCTTTGGCCTCTAGATGCTCCACACCGGCCGCCAGGTCCCTGAAGTACTGTTCCGCGTCCAAGGGACCCCTTGCGAACAGAAGGTCGCCCTCCATGAGCATGGTGTCACGGTCCGGCCCATATATGTAGCGGCGACCACGTCGGATGGCGATCAGATACATCCCGCTATTGGTGGCCAATTTGACAGCGCCTAGTGTGCTTCCTGCAAGATCGGAATTGGCCGACACCGTCGCCGTGGTGATGATCACGTCGGATTCCCTCAGGGACAGTTCGATCACTGGATGAGGGGGCAGGTCGGAGCGCACCACTTGGGCGATCTTGAGCGCCGCATAGGATATGTCCCTCACCGATTTCGACATCCTGATGGTGGCCAGCGCCTTTGGCGAGTCCCGGTCCTCTATGGCCCGCTTTATCGCCAGCTCCTCGATCTCGTCCCCGAGCTCCTCCATCCTACCATGAAGCTGGATGACCTCCTCGGCGATCTCCTGATTGTCATAGAGAAGAGAGGAATAGGCCAGGTCCACCATCAGCTCCGAAGTGTCCTTGATCTCCAGCAGCATGTCCTCTAGGCCCATGCTCACTCATCCTCCGGATATACTGGCCACATCTCCTCGCCGCATGCGAAGCGTTTCAGCCTTTCGTAGCCATCCTCGGTCCCTCTGACGATCAGCACATCCCCATCCTTCAGACGAAGCGTCTCCTCAGGATCGTAGATCCAGCGTATGCCCCTCTTGACGGCTATGATGCGCATGCCTGTCTCGGCCTCAACGCTCATGTCCTCTATCGTGCGGCCCTTCATGTCCGACCTCTCCGACAATGTGAGAAGGTGGATCTTCTCCTCGGCGTTCTTCAGCACGAAGGAAAGGAAAGGAGTAGGCGATGGACCTATCTCCAGCAGGTCGACCATCTCTCCCGCGGCCCGGGAGATGATGGCGGCAGCCTCGGCGACCTCGAGCAGTCCGGATAGCATGGCGGCATCTTCCTTGTTTCGAGCGGCCAGCATTGCGCGTATTTTGATCTCATGATTGAGCATGGACACGCGGGACTCCAGATGCTTGACCTCTTGACCGATCTCTTGGCTGTCGAAAATCAGAGAAGCATATGCAAGGTCCACCACCACTTCGGAGATGTCCTTCATCTCAGTGAGGAGTTCCCGGACTGTATAGCGTCCCTCCTCGCCCGCTTCATCAAGCCGCATTTGCTACTCCTCTCATGCGCGGAAATAAGGGAGCAGAGACCCTACGATCGCGGAACCGATGTCTTGGACTATTACCCATCACTATCTGAGCAGGATGCCCCTCCTGCCGGTTAATTGCCCAATGACATATATTTACATTAGGTATGCCTTCTCCGTCACCGAAGCCTGACCAAAAGAATAAAAACGGCGGCAGGCTACATTTGCGAGGTGACGTAAGTGGCTAGGAGGGCAAGATCGTTTTTCTCAAGGAACAGGTCTGTGTTCTCCCTTGGCCTGGTCGCCCTGATGATCTCCTCTCTCGGAGACCTACTGGCCGGAGCCACCCTCGGCTTCATGACCAATACCATGGAACTCCTTCCCGGCCTGATGATATTGATCCCCCCGGCCATCGGCATGAGGGGGAACATCTTCGGTGCGCTGGGCAGCCGCCTGGGAACGGCCATGCATATCGGGACGTTCGAGGTCTCGTTCCGGCCTCGCTCGATCCTGCGCCAGAACATGGAGTCGTCCTTGATTCTGACCCTGATAATGTCCCTCCTCATGGGCATATTGGCCAAGATGGTGGCGGAAGCCTTCGGAGTGCAGAGCATCTCCATGCAGGACTTCGTATTCATCTCCGTGCTAGGGGGCGTTCTGGCTGGGCTCATCCTCTTCGTGATAAACGTGGTCGTGGCCATGACCGGGTTCAAGAGGAACTGGGATGTGGACAATATCTCCGCACCGCTCATCACCGCCGCGGGAGATATTGTCACCCTGCCGATGCTGTTCCTGGCCGCCATCATCGTGATCAACGCTCCTCAGCTCATCATCGACGTCTTCTTTGCACTATTCATCGCTATCACGTTGGCCTTGACAGTGGCTCTGTTCCGGAAGGGGCACAGGGAAGTCAAGCGGGTGGTCCGCCAGAGCTTCCCGGTGCTCACCGTATGCGTGGTGCTGGACCTTGTCGCCGGATTGACCATCGACAACCAGCTTGAGAGTCTGGTCGCCCTGCCCGCGCTCCTAGTGCTGATCCCTCCCTTCCTGGAGGATTCCAACGCCCTTGGGGGCATCCTGACCTCAAGGTTCTCGACCATGCTGCACATGGGTCAGATGGAGCCAGCGGCCACGCCCGGGGCGACGGCGAGGGAGAACTTTGCCATAACATATGTCTTCGCACTCTGGGTGTTCACCCTGGTGGGCGTATCCACCTTTGCGGTCGCCTGGTTGATTGGATTGGAGTCCCCGCCGCTATGGGACATGGTGGTCCTCACCCTGGTCGCCGGACTGATGACCGTCACCGTGCTCAACATCATCGCCTATTATGTCGCGGTCGCCACCTACCGGATGAACCTGGACCCCGATGATCATTCCATACCCCTGACATCATCGGCGGTGGACATGATCGGATCGTTCGCCTTGATGGGTACCATCCTGCTGATGGGGCTAGGCTGAACAACAACCTTTTAGCTTCTAGTCCGTTCCGGTTCTGAGTGAGCGTCCATGATAGACAGGAAGGCCATCATCGAACTTCTCGAGCACTATGACATTGACAAGGTGAAGATCGGCGTCATTGGTTCCCATTCCGCCCTTGACACCTGCGACGGCGCGGTGGAGGAAGGGTTCCGCACCCTGGCCGTCTGCCAGGAAGGGAGGGATGTCCCCTATTCCCGCTATTTTAGGACCCAGCGCGATCCGTCCGGAAAGGTCCGCAGGGGCATGGTGGACGAAGTGATGCTCCTCCCCCGGTTCAAGGACGTCATGAAAGAGGAGAACATGGAAAAGCTGCGCTCCCAGAACGTCCTGTTCGTTCCGAACCGTTCCTTCACTTCCTATGTCTCCATGGATGCCGTGGAGAACGACTTCATGGTTCCACTGGTCGGTTCCCGCAACCTGCTTCGCAGCGAGGACCGCGGGGGACCCAAGGACTACTATTGGTTGCTGGAGAAGGCGAACCTGCCATCCCCCCGCAAGATCACCGATCCCAAGGACATCAATTCCCTTAGCATCATCAAGCTCCATCATGCCAAGAAGAAGTTGGAGAGAGGATTCTTCACCTGTGCATCATACCAGGAGTACAAGGAGAAGGCCGCTGCCCTGTTAAAGCAGGGAGTGATAGACCAGGAGTGTCTTGACACTGCCAGGATGGAAGAGTACATCATTGGGCCGGTGTTCAACCTGGACTTCTTCTACTCGCCTCTGGAGAAGGAGGGGGAGAAGGTCGAACTGCTGGGAGTGGACTGGAGGTTCGAGAGCTCCCTGGATGGTCATGTTCGCATCCCCGCCCCGCAGCAGCTGACCCTGAACGAGGACCAGAGGATACCTGAGTACACGGTATGCGGGCACAACTCCGCCACCCTCCGGGAGTCGCTGCTGGATAAGGCCTTCGAACTGGCGGAGAGGTTCGTCGCCGCGACAAAGGAGCATTTCTCCCCGGGCATCATCGGTCCGTTCTGCCTGCAGACATGCGTGGACAAGGACCTCAACTTCTACATCTACGATGTGGCGCCCCGCATCGGCGGAGGGACCAACGTCCACATGAACGTCGGCCATCCCTACGGCAACTCCCTTTGGAGGGTCAACATGTCCACCGGCCGCAGGCTGGCCATGGAGGTCAGGCGTGCCGTCGAGGAGGACCGACTCGAGGAGATCGTCACCTGAGAGATGGACACGTGGCGTCTGATCGACTCGGGCTTCAAGGACGCCGCCTACACCGCCGCGGCGGACGAGGCCATGCTCATCGCAAGAAACGAGCGTTCAGCGCCTAGCACCCTGCACCTGTACCGACGTGATGCTCCGGCGGTGTCCTTGGGGTATTTCCAGAAAGTGAGGGAATGCGTCGACCTCACCGTGGCGAGGGAGAAAGGGGTCTCCATCGTCCGTCGCATGTCGGGAGGAAGCGCGATATATACGGACAAGGGGCAACTGATCTATTCCCTCATAGCCGACGAAGACGAGCTTCCGGGCACCGCGGAGGATGTTTTTGATAAGATATGCGGGGTGTTGATCGACGCATTATCGTCCTTCGGCATTGAGGCAGAGCATCATCGCCCCAACGATGTGCTGGTCGGCGGGCGCAAGATCTCTGGTAGCGCTCAGGCGCGCCGCGGTAGGTGCGTGGCGCAGCACGGCACCATATTGGTGGACACGGACCTTGCGCTCATGAACAGGGTCCTGCCCTCTGCGAAGAGGGCGATCGACGGGATGACCACCATGGCCCTGGAGCTGGGCTATTCGCCATCGATGGACAGTGTCGCGAAAGCGTTGGTGGATAGTTTCCAGCGAGGCTTCGATGTGCGGATCGTCGAGGGACGCCTGAGCGACGTCGAGGAACGGCTGACGGCACGCCTGATCGAGACCAAGCATTCCGCCGAAGAGTACATCTTCATGCGGTGAGGGTTCAGAAGTTGCTCAGGTCCAAGTACGCGATCTTTCTGTCCTCGGCCAGGAACCCAAGCTTCTTATGCAATAGGAGCGAGGAGATGTTGTCAGGCGAGATGGAGGAATGTATAACATTGCCTCCCATCTTCTTGCCCTCCTCCGCCAGGCGACGCATCAGCATGTAGCCGATCCCCATGCGGCGGAACTCCGGGTCCACCCCGATGTTCTCCACCCATATCGCCTTCTCTATGCCGTCGACCCAGGGTATCATCTGAGCGAAGACGAAGCCCACCACCTTGTCGCCCTCCTTCGCAACGAAGGACAATCCGGAATCGCGATAATGGGAGAACGATCCGCTGGCGGATGCCCCCAGCTTCTGTCTGACCTCCTGGTCGAACTCCTCCCACTTCTTCCCGATGATCGTTTCCACATACTCTCGTATGCACGCCAGCTCAAGCATGCGGACCGAGACGCGGTCCTCGTCGGTGAGCGGAACTATCTTCATCTACATCTCCTCCGGGGCGGAGAGGCCAAGGATCTGCAGCGCGTTGGCCAGTACGATGCGGGTCGCCTCGACCAGTGCCAGGCGAGCATCCCTCAGCTCCTCTCCCTTCAGGACAGGTACGTACGTGTAGAACTGATTGAACGCCGACGCCACATCATGACAGTACGCTGGGAGAAGATGGATGCGAGCCCTCTCCCCTGCTTCCTCTATGACCGAAGGTAGCTTGGCTAGTTCCTTGATCAATTTCGCCTCGTACTCGTTGGTGAGCACCGACGGGTCGGCCGAACGGTCATAGTCGCCCGCCTTGCGCAATATGCTGCAGGCCCTTGCATGCGCATACTGCACGAACGGCGCCGAGTTGCCCTCGAAGTTCAGCGCCTCCTCCCATTTGAAGGTCAACTGCTTCTCCGGCTGAACGCGTACGATGTTGTAGCGCACAGCCCCACGCCCTATGTTTCGAGCGATCTCCTCCATCCTTTCCTCGGAGAGGTCGTCGCGGCGCTTCCGGACCTCCTCCATGGCACGCTCCTCCGCTTCCTCGATGAGATCGTCGAGGTAGACCACCACGCCCTTCCGGGTGGACATTCGTCCTTGCGGCAACGAGACGAACGAATAGAAGATGCATTCCGGCGCCCTTTCTTCGCCAAGGAACCGCAAGGCATTGGCGAGCTGGGCTTGTCCCAGCTTTTGATCCTCTCCCAGGATGTTGATGGTGCGGTCCGAGCGGCAGAACTTGTCCAGATGATAGGCGATGTCCCTTGTGGTATACAGCGTGGTCCCGTCGGCCCGGGTGAAGAAGAACTTGGTCCCTCGGCCATGGATGCCGCAGCCTTCCAGGTCCAGGTACTTCGCCCCCTTGTCCTCGCGGCACACCGCACACTTGGACAGCTCATCTACGACCTTCCGAGCCGAGCCGTCCTTTATGAAATCGGACTCCCATGTGAAGCGGTCGATGTTCACGTTGATGGCGTTCAAGCTCTGCACGATGCCGTCCAGCATGATGCTGGCGGTCTTGCGGACCTTTTCGATCACCTCTTCATCACCGGCCTCGAAGCGGACCAGCATGTCGGCGACCTGTTCGGCTACCTCGGAATCCTCCTCCATCATCTGGTTGGCCTTGCGATAGAACGGTACGAGACGATGGTCCGCCTTGTCCCTGTCGACCATGTCAACCTCTGATGGGTCGATGTTTTCCAGACCCCATGCGAGAAGCACCACCTGCTTGCCCACGTCGTTGACCAGATACTCCGTGGTGACATCGTAGCCGCACGCACGCATGCACCTTGCCAAGGTATCGCCGATGATCGGGTTGCGTGCCCTGCCCACATGGATCGGGCCCGTCGGGTTCACGGATGTGTGCTCCAGCAATACCTTTTCCGGCCTCTCCTCCCCCTGGCCGTAGCGAGGGCCTTCCTCCAGCACCGTTCGGACGGTCGAAGCGGCCAGAGCCGCGGTGTCCATGTTGAAGTTAAGATATCCCCTCTCCGCCCATGCCTTGGATATCGTGGCCATGGGAGGGAGCTTGCTGACCGCCTCTTCCGCTATGGCAACAGGCGCCTTGCGCAGCACCTTGGCAAGAGGGAAGCATGGCACTGCCAGGTCGGCTATCCCTGTGGAAGGCGTTTCGATCTCGAACGATACGTCCGCCCCCATGGAGCGAAATGCTTCCTTAGCTGCGCTCTCCACTTCAGAACGAAACCGCCTGAGAGGGTCCATTACATCACTCCCGTTGAGAACCTCAGTATTGCAGCGATGCCTCCGAAGGCCTTGGAGAGCATCTCGCCCTCCTCAGAATCGACTGATAGCAGCTCCACGGTCGTTCCGACCTTCTCCGCTTCCTCGTAGAAGCTGTCTATGAGGTCCTTGCTCTCGATTATCTCGGGGCTTGACCCAGGACATCTGGAGCATTTGACGTCCTCATCCTTGTCGACGGTGACCTCGCCGGCCTGACCGCAGGAACACTGGAACGTGACTCGCCTTTTCCTCAAGCCCTCGGACAACAGCAATATGTCGACCGCTCCCATCTGAAGGGCCTGGCGTACCTGGTCCTCCCCATATGTGGAAAGACCTCCATCGGCCTTCCTGATCTCTTCCAGAAGGCGCTGCATCAGCTCCTTCTCCCTCATCAGGTCCAGTTCGTGAAGCGAGTCCTTGGCCTTCTCCACCAGCTCCTTCAGGCCATACTCGTCCGTATAGCCGGTGTCGAACGTGTCAACGATCTTCTTCTGGATCTCATGATGTAGGTAGCCCTCTTTGACGAAGAACTCCTTGGTGGCGCCTGGGCCCCCGATGATCACTCCAAGAAGATCGGACTCGCTCATGAAGGTCTCCGACGCCACCTCGCCGACCTTCTTGAAGAACTCATGAGCGGCGATCTCGATCAGACGCTCGAAACGGACCGAGGATTGACCTCCACGGCTGTGCTTGGACGGTACCAAGGATGGGAAGTTCTTGACCGGAATTATCCTCTTGCCTTTCAGCAGGCCTATGGTGGCTTCCGCCCTGTCGATGACCAGCAATCCGAAGGTCTTCTTCTCGTCGAGCATGTCCCAGAGCTTCTCGGTGTAGAACTCGGAGTCGCATCGGTACATGAACGTCGTTATCGGCTCCGGAGGCTCCAGCACATACTGGACCTGCTTCGTCTGATCGCCGACCGTGGCAACCTCGCCCACGAAGAATATCAGACCGTTGGCCGGCGGCGTCTTGAAATATTTAAGCCGGGCTAGGATCGACTCCAGGGCTCCGCTGACGGCCTTGTTGGTCCTCTTGCTCTTGATGTTCTGTGATTGTGACAGCTCGCCCCGCAGGTAGTTCGCCACATCGAATATCTGCTTGTCCGGGGGTATGTACACTGATACCAGCTCGGTACCGCGCCCTTTGAGTTCCCGGATCTCCTCCAGCGCGCGCTTGAAATCGTACCGGCGCTTCTCCATCATACTTTCATTAACGGCTTCATCCTGAGCCATGATCAATACAACCCTGATTCTGCGCTCATCTCTAAATAAAGGGCTGTAATAAATCTTTGCTAACCCTATCACCAACCCCGTCCGGACTGGCGGTGAGGGATGACAGAGGATGCCGTGCCATTGGGAGTTACGTTGGGCAGCATCTTCGACGAGCGGGCCGAGCAGTATGATGCATGGTTCGATGAGCATGCAGCAGCATACTGGTCGGAGCTGGGAGCATTGCGCAAGGCGTCCCGCGAAGGCATCGGTCTCGATGCAGGGGTGGGCACCGGTCGATTCACTGGATCCATGGGCATGGGTTCGGCATCGACCCGTCGCCATCGGTGCTCTCGATCGCCCGCCGGAGCGGCGTGAAGGTGGTCATGGGAGTTACAGAAGGTCTGCCGCTCCGCGACAGGACCTTCGATATCGTGACCTTCGTCAAGACGCTATGCTTCGTCGACGACCCACTGATGGCATTGGTTGAAGCCAGAATGGCATTGCGTGAACATGGCCGGGTGATCATAGGGTTCATCGACCGGGGGAGCCGGATCGGACACGGATACCGGGGGGGATGAGGGATCGCCCATTCTACAAGGGCGCGCGGTTCCGTTCTGCGGAGGAGATGAAGGATATTCTTCCGCGCATCGGCGCCGAAGCGAAGGAAACATATCGGACCATATTCAGCGACCCAAGGGGGCTGGCCGCATCTGAGCCGGTCGTCGAGGGGCATGGTGAAGGATCGTTCGTGGTCATGTCGGCCGGGTTCAGCAAGCGCGACGGGTGAGGTCTGGGTCGGCCGTAGGTCGTCGCCTGTCGACCGGGTCGCACATGGCAAGGATTATCAAGGGCAATCCCATTGCTGGCACCATGGAAAGGGTGGTCATCTCGCTGGGAGGTTCAATCATCATCCCAGGCGACCGTGACGGAGGGTTCATCAAACGTCTCGCATCCCTTCTGAGGGACCTCTCCAAGGACCGGGAGCTGTTCGTGGTCTGCGGTGGAGGAAAGACCGCTCGCACCTACATAAACCTGGGGAGAGAGCTCGACGTCTCCGAGGAGCGGCTCGATGAGATGGGGATCATGGCCACCCGGCTGAACGCTCGTCTTCTGCAGCTCGCCCTTGGCGACCTTGCAGAGCAGACGGTTCCCTCCACGATAGAGGAAGCCACTGAACAAGCAGGCAAGGGGAGGATCGTGGTCATGGGCGGAACGACACCTGGGCACACCACCGACGGCGTATCGGCCGCCCTGGCCGAGGCGGTGGGCGCTGACAGGATAGTCAACGCCACCTCGGTGGACGCGGTGTACTCCTCCGATCCTCGAAAGGACAAGGATGCGGAGAGGTACGAACGGTTGACGTTCCAGCAGTTGAAGGACCTTCTCGGGAACGAGCATGGCGCTGGAGCGTCAGGAGTGTTCGACCCGATGGGTGCGTCAATCGTCATGCGGAGCCGCATACCGCTGATGGTCATAGCGGGAAGGGACCTGGAAGAGATGTCTCGAGCGGTTCAAGGCCTGCCCATCAAGGGCACGGTGATCGATGGCCGATAAGGGCATAAGGTTATCTGCTCCCTGTGGGATTTATGGACGTATCAAGGAGGTATGAGCATGGCCGATGACAATGAGAAGCAGTGCAAGCGCACTGGTAACCTGAAGGACACTGTCAGCGCGGATGAAGCATTGGACGAGATAAGGTGCCGCATGGGGGACTACATTCCCAGCACGCTCGCCCACATAAGGAAGCACAACCCTGAGCTGGCGGTGGTGATAAAGGAACTGGATCGCGTGCTCATGGAGGACGGCGCCCTCGACCGAAAGACCAAACGCCTCATCGCCATGGCCTGCGTGGCGGTCCGCATGTGCGAGGACTGCGTATACGCCCAGGCCAAGACCGCCGTCAACTATGGTGCCACCAAGGAGGAGATAGTCGAGGCCATGCACGTGGCCGTCGTGACGGGCGGCGTACCGGCCTGGTCCGTGGCCAAGAAGGGCCTTACCCAGGTGTTCAACGAGCTGGAGGGCACCAATGAGGTTGTCCCGGAGAACACCCCGGGCGGAACCGCCGACACGAGGAAAGGCTGCTGCGGCGGCCAGCGCGAGTGAGGCACGGTCCGCACTACAAACTCTCAAGGTCGGAGCTGTCCACGGTCACCCCTCCCAGTTCATGGACCAGGGACGACACCATGCTGGCCTCCGACCGTTTCATCGATTTCTTGTGAACGTATGCGGTCGTCGTATCGCTCGCCTTCATGGCCATGGCTATGCTGTGACGGATGGAATCGGCATTGGTGAGGTCCATCGCATATGCAGGGAGCATGTGGCCGAACGATACGCGACGAGATAGCGCGACCTCGCTGAACCTCGGGGCATAATGGCCGCCCCCTATGCCGATCACCACGGGATGCTGCGCCACTTCCACGTCCAGAAGGCTTCTGGCGAGGGCGGCCGCGGCATCTCTGTCGCTCCAGCACGATTCGTCGCTGCCTATCTCGATGAACAAGGTCGGCCGGGACAGCAGGGGGCCATGATGGGTGACCTCGAACGCGACGTCGTATTGCAGCGTCTCCGCCTCCGACCTCATTCGTCGCAGGAGAGAGGTCATCAGATGCGGAGCGGCGGGCGTCAGCTCACCATCGCGGCCTCCATACTCGGCCTTGTTCCAGTTGCCTATGGGGTGGACGGTGAGGGACGGCCTTCCAGATGCTGCACGATGGCGAGAGAGGAACACGATCTCCTCGACCTCGAGGCCGAGCGCATCCTCCACCTCCCGGTCGATGCCTTCGGCATATATGTGGAGCTCATCTATGGATATCAACCATTGATCTCCGTGACGTAGAACGGGGTGGCCCTTGAACTCGCCTTCCTCGGCCCATTCGGCCAATGAAAGCATGGCATCTGCGATGTTGATGCTGGCCTCATCCTTCCGGCTGCATATTATCAATCTCATCCTGTTCACCATGGGCGAACGGTCGAACCGCGGCCCATCTATTTATGTTGCTCCGCCCTACGAATTACGTTACACCGACACTTGCGGACACGACCTCGACCTGGTCCTCGCGGAACAAGGCGCTATGGGCACTCCACCTGGTGCGGCATAGGCATGGCGGGCGTGGAACATTGGAATCGCGATCAGGCTCTGGGTAGGGCATCAGATAAATAAGGTTCAGGCGATACCTTCGGCGGGAGGAACGATATGGCCATTACGCTCACGGTGGGTGAACGTATCCTGTTCCATCTGCTACAATATTCGAAATACATAGATTCTTTCGATGCCCCGATAGACATAACGCAGGACGGCATAGCCGCCGCTTTGCGCATCTCCCGCGCCCATGCTGCGCTGGAGTTGAAGAAGCTTAAGAACGCGGGCGAGGTAAAGGAACGTCTGTCGCATATCAAGAGGGGGAGGACCAAGCGCAAGGTCTATTTCCTGACCCCTCTCGGTGAAGAAAGGGCCCGCGATATCAAGGCATATGCGGAAGAGAACGACATCGACCTGACACCGTATCAGGACATCAGGAAATGTAAGGGGCCAGAGCTGTGGAGGGTCCTGGATGAGAAGTTCAAGCCCGTCGTGGCCATGTCCTGCGTCTTCAGGAAGCCGTTCCGCCGCGAAGTGTTGCCCGACATCGCAACGTCCTTGCTGCCAGTGGACGAACGGGGGATGGTCGACCTGCCGAAGGAACTGAAGGAGTACGTCCTCTCCGTCACGGACCCGGAGAAGGTTCGCGATTACCATAATTTCGCGGCGGACTACTGGCTGCACTGGGACGACCTGAAGGAGGTGTTGTACCATCTTGTATGCGCCCGCCGATACGTGGACGCCGAGATCCTTGTCTACAATCACGCCAATGAACTGCTCCTGTCGCCGGACGAGGACCTGCTGGAGGCCGTCTCCAACATCAGGGATGTGACCAAGGGGTACAGCGGGACGGTCCATTATGTGCAGGCGGAGACCGCCAGGCGGGTCGGGAAGCACGAATACTGCCTCATCATATGCAAGCTCATGGAGGCGTCGAGCATCCCCTCGGAGCGGTTCGACGGCTACATGATCGAAGGCCTGAACTACATGGACCGCAAGGAGTGGGACTATGCATACAAGGCGTTCATCCGCGCCCGCAACGTGTTCGATGGACGCGTCAACACGACGCTGGAGTGCAACATCGCCGAAGTGCTGATACGCAACGGCGACTACCACGAGCCCAAGGAGATCCTGCAGAAACTATTGCAGAGGCACATCGAAAACCCGGAAGATGAGTCCAGGGCATACTTCCTGCTAGGGATCATCGCCATCAAGACCGGGGAGGACGATGAGGCCCTCAGGATGTTCCAGCTGTCTCGCGCGGCCATGAAATCGAAGCAGGTGGAGCTGCTGACCAAGATATCGCAGATGTACTATGCCAACGGCATGAGGGACAAATCGCTGGAGTACTCCCTGATGGCCAGCTCGCTCAGAGAATCGGGGACGTTCTGAGCATGTCCACGTCGCTGATGTAAAGGTCCCTCAGGTCCTTCAGGTCCCATCGCAGCATGGCCAGCCGTTCGAAGCCCATGCCCCACGCTAGAACGGGGTACTTCACACCGAACGGGGCGGTCACCTCGGGCCGGAAGACGCCCGCGCCACCCAGTTCCAGCCAGCTGCCCTTGAACTCCACCTCCACTTCCAGGCCGGGTTCGACGTAAGGAAAATATCCCGGTCGGAAGCGAACGTTCTCGAAGCCCATGCGGCGATAGAACTCCTTGATGACACCGCACAGCATGTCGAAGGAGGCGTTCCTCTCCATGATGATCCCTTCGATCTGGGTGAACTCCGGAAGGTGCGTGGCATCGATGGCTTCCTTGCGGAACACCTTGCTGAGGGAGAACACCTTCACCGGTGGCTCAGGATGGCGCCACAGGTGCCTGATGGTATTGACCGTGGTGTGGGTGCGCAGCAAGGCCCTTTCCGACTCCTCGCGGCACCATCTGTACCTCCATCCCTTGGAACCGGTCTTGCCCCCGGTCTCATGCATCTCGCACACGCGCTCGATTATCTCCTCGTCCTCCAGCTGGATCCTGCAAGGGTTCTGAAGGTAGAAGGTGTCCTGGAGTTCACGAGCGGGATGGTCCTGCGGGGTGAACAATGCATCCATGTTCCAGAACGCAGGCTGCACGTACTCCTCATCGATCTCGGTGAACCCCATGTCTACGAAGATGGCCCGTATCTCATCGGCGATGCGGGTGAGCGGATGCTTCTTTCCCGGATACACGGCGGGCGCGAAGGTCCTCACATCGTAACGGCGGAACTGCACCTCCTTCCACTTGCCCGTCTGTATCAGCTCCGGGGTCAGCTGGGCGACCTCGTCCTTAACTTCCAGGCCCAATGATATCAGTTCCCTGCCAAGGTCGGTCAGTTCCATGGTCCTGTTGACGACCAGTCTCTCCGTCACCATGTCCTGGCGGGAGCGGAGGGTGGCTATGACATCCTTGTCGAGCACATCCTCGGACATCTCAGCCTGGGCCAGTTGCTCCAGCATGATCTCGTCTGCCATGGGCCTATCGAGAGCTTCCCGACCGTTTTCGGTAAGGCGCAGTACGGTCCGGCCATCGACCTTGGAAATGGTCGCGAGGTTCTTCTTTTTCAGCCAGCCAAGGGCGATGGACATCTCCCCTTTTGACAGTTCGGCGGCGAGGTCGGCCATGTCGCCCTCTCCTCCCCTGTCGGCCAGCATACGGATGGCTCGCCTCTCTGGAAGACCGCGCTCTAGCACCGATGCATCCTTGATCGAATAGACCTTTCGAGCCACCTCGGAGATGGTGATCGCCCCCTTGGCCTGCAGCCAGGAGCCGGCGTTCATCACCTCTACAAGTTGGGAAAAGCCCCCAGCCTCGAACACCTGCTCCGGGGCGGCCTTTCCATGAAGACTGTCCAGCGCGAGCAATAGCTTTGACTCGTTGGCGCTCAGCCCGGTGAGGATCTCCGAGGCATTCATGCTCCAGTGAAAACAGCTGGTCTTATTATTCTTTACCATCCGGAAGACGATGGCAGGGGCCGGCGGAGTTCCAACCCACTATCCCCGGCTTGATGTCCAGGACAGGCGTTCCCTCCCAGGCGTCCAGACCTTCCACGGTAAGTATGTTGTTCATCACTCCGACCAATCTCACCACGGTGGCCCCGATATGGTTCGGCCGGTTGGGGCTGCGAGAGGCGAATACGCCCACAAGTGGGTTCCTGGGATCCCCTCGAGGATGAACCTTCAGATCGACCCTGTCCGACCGGTCGAAGAAGAACAATATCAGCAAGCTGTCGCACTTCTCTATGCCGAACAGGCCCTCCGCGTATTCTTGCAGGACCTCGATCTCGGACCTGCCGCCCTCCACCTTGGCCACTCGGCCTACTGGACGCAACTCCATGGTTGACCCCTGTAGTGTTCATGACCATGCCGATCCCGCAGCCGATGGCGGACTAGGTAGCATCGGGACATGCTGCCTTGCATCATGGGTCAGTCCCGCAGGATGAACTCATCAATGCGGTCCTTGGCCTTCTCTCGTGCCTCCTGATGCTTCTCCAAGAAGTTGGCGACCGCATCGCCCAGGCTCTTCTTGCACTCTCCGCAAAGCACCTCGCCCTTCTTGCACCGATCGTACAGCTCGTCAAGCTTCTTGTCATCTGGCTCGAACAGATAGAACTTGTACTTGAACACCGAGCAGATCTCAGGCTTGCCGCCACTCTTCCTCTGCTCTTCCACGCTAACCGCCCCACCGGTGAAGGCGGTGTTTATCTTCTTGCGCACTATCTTTGGCGGGTCGGTGGTGTATATCGTGCTGCCCGGTTGCGATGAGGACATCTTGTCACTTCCGCTCAGACCGGGGAACATCTTGTTGTGGAGCAAGGCCGGTTTATAGTATCCCAGCGATGGGGCTATGTCCCTGGCGACCCGGAAGTGCGGATCCTGATCTATGCCGCATGGGATCAGGCAAGGGATGTTCCTCCCAGCAAGTGCGGAGCCCAGAAATGCCGGCGCCGCCTGGATGCTGGTATAGAAGATGCTCCCGATGTTGGTGCTGTTCTCGAATCCGAACACGGCCTTGGCCGTCGAGAAGGTGATCTTCTTGGCCACCTGCAACGCGAAGGGGTATAGGTTGTGGATATATTCAGTGTCAAGGAATATCTTGGTCTTCTTTGGGTCGAAACCAAGGGCGATGACGTCAAGCATGTTCTGATACGCCATGTCCTTGGTGTCTTCCAGGGTCAGACCGTCATTGAAGAGGAACTTCTCGTCATCGGTCAACTGGAAGTACAATTGCGCACCGAACACGTCCTGCAGATGCTTGGTGAACATCCACGGCATGAGATGACCAAGATGGGTCTGACCTGATGGGCCCCTGCCGGTGTACAGATAGAACGTCTCACCAGCATCATATCTGTCCAATATCCAATCCATGTCGCGGTGCGAGTACACCACCCCGCGCCGCATGAGCGGATGGATGGGGCCATATTTGGCCATCCTGTCCATTAGGGCTTGGTCGATTCGCCTGGTGCCGAACTTCTCGATGAGCAGATCGTAGTCGATCTCCCCGCTGACCTCCCAGGGGGTCACTGTGAACGAGGTGTCCCCATTCATGCTGGACGGCATGAGCGCATAGACCGCTTTAAAGGTTTTGAGACCTGGCATACGATGTTCATCTCGCGATTCATCTCGCGATGTCCCTTCACGGTCATTGGACTCCGCCGTCATCGCATTAAAAAAACGCTCTAGGTCCAAGCAAGCGGCGTGGCGTCGATGTCCGACGCCGTACTCTATATGGCGGCGAAGCGATGATCATGATGTCATATTCGTCGGTCCTTACAATGGGCTATACATTTATTTCCTAACATCATCTGCCATATCATATGTCTCTCAAGATCACGGTGAGGGACGCCAAGAGCGGTGCCGTCGTAGACCTGAACGTGGAAGACGAGAACACCGTAGGCGAGATCATCGAAGGGGTTGCCAGATATTGGCAGGTCGATGCAGGCGCATCCATGCTGCGTCATGGGGAGAAGGTGTTGGGGACAGAGGAGACCGTTGCGGAAGCGGCCATACAGGATGGAGATATGTTAGATCTCGTCCATGAGCGATAGGCCATATGTCGATGGCCTGCTCAATACCATCCGGGGCCGGTCCGATCGTGTCCAGGATAGGCCGCCATTGGACAGGCCGGTTTGGACAAGTCATGACATCGCGGCAACCCGACCAGCGACCGCTTTCGAGGCTCCGCTAGTTCAGCAGGATCCATCAGGTCCGGGATCGATGTCTGAAAACAGCATCGCGTCCTGAGCTAGCGAACGATGTCCTCCATCATTAAGGTCTCCGTCCCGGCATCACACCCATATGGCGTGACGGCGGCGAAGTGACGCTTCATTCTGCCCGGTCTTCTCCATTATTATCGACACCATGGAGTCGAACAGTATCAGCGCGGCCCCCTCGAATATGGTGCCGAGAGGAGCATACTTCTTCCTCTGCTCGTCCCGAGACGATTGGAGTTCAAGAACTATGTTCGAGGCGTGGCCCAACTTGGAGTTCGGGTTGCCGGTGATGGATATCACCTTGGCCCCGACCCTGCGCACGATGTTGGCGGTCTGTACCGCGGACATCGTCTCGCCGGTGTTGGAGACGATTATGACCACATCCTCCCTTGAGACTATGGGCGTGGTCATATCGCCTACGAAATGAACGTCGATACCTAGCTGCACCAGTCGCACGGCGAACGCCTGGCCGATGAGGCCCGAACGACCGACGCCATATATGAAGACCGTTCTGGCCGATAAGATGGATGTGACTGCTTCCTCCAGGGCCTGAGGGTCGATGGTACTGAGGGCGGCTTCCATCTCCCCCAGTATGAAGTGGGATGAGGTCTGCATCAGGTCCTCTGACATGGTCACTTCTTCTTGGTGGCCTTCTTATCGCCCTTGGGCGATGCGGGCTTACTGGTCTCAGGCGCTTTTCCGCCCTTGTTCCTCAACTTTATCTTAGGAGGCTTGTCTATGTCTTCTAGTTCGAGGTCCTCTGCTAGATCCTCTTCCTCTTCCACGGCCTCGGAGGCTTTGTTGTTCCTTTTCAGCCTCGCCTCCTTGGCGATGCGCTTGGTGAGCACGCGCTCGTAGATGACCTTCATGTACATGGCGTCGTGTTCCAGCAAGGGCGATGATGAGATCACCGTGATGTTTGGGTTCTCCTCCGCCAGGTACTCTGCTAGCGGTTCGAAGCGGAGATCGCCCTTTTTGATGGGCGTTATCCTCTTCTCGTTCCCGGCCTCATGCTCCACGCCCGAGAAGTGGGTGTAATGGTGCCCGCCCACGTAGTCCTTCACGCGGTCCAATACCGCACCGAAGTCCTGAGGCTCCCTCAACCCGCCAGCTTCCCGTGCATGTATGTGTGCGAAGTTGATGACAGGCACGGTGCCTTTGATGTTGTCGCATATCTCCAGGATCTCATCGAGGGAACCGAACACCTCTTGGCGACCGGAGGTCTCCAGACCAAGCAACGGGCTGAGCTTGTTGTCCTCCCACCATTCCATGATCGCCGCCACATTGTCCACTATGGACCTCTTGGCCTCCTCTCGGTCCCCGTCGCCATACAGGCCAAGATGGGTGACCACCATGCCGCCGCCCATCTGGTTGGCGATCGTTCCCGCCCACCGGATGTTGTCGATGCAACGTTCAGTGAGGTCGGAGTTGGAGACCAGGTCCATGTAATAAGGGGTGTGGATCGACAGTTCGACGTCCAACTCCCTCCCCATCTTGCCAAGGTCCCTTACCTCCTCGAAGTTCTGTACGAGGCCGGAGGCGAGAGTGATGAGCGTATCATCCTCACGTATCTCCTCTTCAGGGTCGGTGATCCTTATCGACTTCTTCCCCTTCACCCTCTCGATCTCCACGATGAGGTCGCTGACCACTTCCAAGGGGGTCAGCCCTACCTCCTCTTCGTCAGGGAATCGGTCGATGACGTTCACCCGGACCATCTGGACTTCCATGGCGTTGAGACCGAGACTGTGTACATCCTCGATGCCGTCCCTCAAAGTCCTCCCCTTGCAAGAAAGTGGAATACCAGCTGGTCCAAACCTGATCATAATAATGTCACCATCACTGCCAAGGTTTCCCCTGTCGGGTACTCATTATGAGGGCTGGTATATATAAATGCTGTCTACCCATCAGCGGACTGGAGAGCCACCGAGGAAGAATCTATGAGTATCATTCTTGACGTCTGTGATAAGCGTCGAAAGTATATTAATTGCTGAATCCTTATTCTAAATCGGATGGGAATGAGCACTCAAAACGATCAAGCGGTAGTTGAAAGGCTCGAAAGGTGGCGCAGGAACCTTATCGACACCAGTATCAGGAACAGGCTCATAAACTTCACCGAATCGGTCGGCGTCCTCCGACTGAGCCGGCCCGAAGGGTCGGTGATCTTCGACCGCCTGGTCGTACGAGGTGAGGAGCTGGAGATCGGCCTTGATGAAGAGGGGACCGATTCCTCTGGCATGTTGTTGTCCGACCGCGACAGGGCGGTCGTGGACAGGACGCTGTTGAACCTACGTCTGAAGGCGCGCGCGGCCCAGAGGGAGCAGGGCATCAACATTTTGTTCCTCAGCATAGGCATGCTCGAATGGAAGGACACGAGCGGGCAGAAGCTGCGCTCCCCCCTGATCCTCATCCCTGCCGAGCTTCGCAGGAGCGGACCGCTGCAGCCATACCGCGTCGCCGCGATCGATGAAGGGGCGGTGGTGAATCCCATCCTTGCTCACAGGCTGCGCACCGAGTACGGCCTTGAGCTGCCGTCGATGCCGTCCGAGCAAACCTCCGATCCGGTGAACGCTGCAATGAAGATGGTCCAGGAAGCTGTCTCTCCTGCAGGCTGGATGGTCTCTACCGGCAATTATCTTGGCCTCTTCTCCTTCGCCAAGATGGTGATGTACGAGGAGCTGACCGCCTACCGGGACCTCGCGCTGGAGCATCCAGTGGTACGCGCCCTGGCAGGCTGTCCGACCGAGCTGCCTTCCGCCGGGTCGATCTCCCCCGAGGAGCTTGACGGCGGCGACGACCCTTCGGAGATCTTTCAGGTGCTGGACGCCGATTCCAGTCAACAGGAGGCGATAGCCCTTGCCCGCAAGGGCGTGAGCTTCGTGCTCCAGGGGCCCCCTGGCACGGGCAAGTCGCAGACCATCGCCAATATCATCGCCGAAACCCTGGCCAAGGAGAAGACCGTCCTGTTCGTGTCAGAGAAGATGGCAGCATTGGAGGTCGTGAAGAGGAGGCTGGACGAACGCGGCCTGGGAGACTACTGTCTCGAGCTGCACAGCCATAAGGCGAGCCGGCAGGAGGTCGTCGCAGAGCTGGGTAGATGCCTACACCCCAAGGCGACGTCCGTTGTCGAAACGGCATCGCTTGAAGAGCTGGCAGGTCTGCGGAAGCGTCTGAACGACCATGTCGAAGCGTTGCATGAGATACGCCCGGGAGCAGGCATCTCGTTCCATCGGATCAATTCCGAGCTGATCTCCCTCCGGTCGGTGCCGGACCTGCCCATTCATTTCCCCAACCTGCACGACATGAGCGTCAAGGACCTGGAAGGGATCGGGCCGTTGGCAAGGGAAGTGGAAAGGGACATGCACCTGCTGAGGAAGGGGCATCAGCATCCCTGGAGGGACTGTATCCTAGACTCTTGGAAGGTGAGCGCCCTGCCAGAGCTAGAAGGCCTATTGACCTCGAGCCGCGACGCCCTGGAGGATGCTTTGCGGCGGTCGTCCGCCTTGGCAGAGCGCTTCGGCATGCATGCCCCTGCCACCCTGTCCCAGATCGGATCCTTGATAGACCACCTGCGCCTGGCGATCGACTCGCCGCGCCCCCGTGCCAACTGGTTCAAGGAGCCACAGGCGCTCCGAGAGAAGCTGGAGGAGATGAGGGAGGCGTACCGTAAGCTGGACGAGGAGGTCGAAGGGCTTCGTGCTCGCTACGACGAGGGCATACTGTCCCTCGACCTGGATGGCATCGATCAGCGCATGCGGACCATCTACCGCTCTCCATTCAGATGGTTGCGCACCAGCTACTGGAAGGACATGCGCGTTCTAAGAAAGCACCGCACCTCCCTGATGAAGCTCAGCCTCGACGAGGCGGCCGCCGATGTGGCCTCCGCACTGGCCGTCAGACAGGATGCCGCATCTGTCGCCGCCCTGGAGGCGGAATGCTCGGAGGCGCTGGGGGAGCATTTCTTCGGTCGCAGCACCGAGTGGGAGGCCATCGAACGCATGCTGGACTGGTGCGATTCATACTGCCAGCGATATGGCTCGCCCTGCCCCGCGTTGGAGGGCCTTATGGCCGAAGGGACGGAGTCCGGCTCTGTGACGCGAGAGTTGGAGGAGCTTGAGGCGGCAGCTGCCCTGGTGGAAGGCCGCATGGACGCCGCGACGTCCTACTTCGACCTCGCCTCCCTGATGGCAGGAAGGCCCGTCCGCGATGTGGGGCTGGACGAGATGGCATCCTGGGTAAAGGGGCATCTAGACACCATCGGGCAGGCCCAAGAATGGGTGCGTATCAACGGCATCAGGAAGGGCTGCGCCCAGCACGGCCTGCACGAACTGCTCACCCTGGCGGAAGAGGGAAAGCTCCCCTCCAAGGGCCTATGGGACGCCCTGAGGAAGCGTTACTACTCTCTCTGGCACGATCACCTTATGGCCACTGACAGCAGGCTGCGCGAGTTCGACCGGGAGATGCATGCCGAGGCGGTGGAGAGGTTCCGACATCTTGACCGGCAACAGTTGGACATAGCGACCAAGCGCCTGTCCGCGCTGCTGCAGAAGCGGCGAGAGAGACTGATCAACGATCCCAGCCCCGCACTAGGGACATCCATGTGGGTGCTGCGCCACGAGGTCAACCGCAAGAAGGGGTTGAAGCCCCTTCGCGAGCTGTTCACCCAGGCAGGGGACGCGATATTGCAGTTGAAGCCCTGCCTGCTCATGAGCCCTCTCTCCGTGAGCATGCATCTCGACCCTTCACGCATTCGATTCGACCTTGTCATATTCGACGAGGCGTCGCAGATCAGGCCCGAGGATGCCATAGGAGCCATCATGAGGGGACGGCAGATCATCATAGTCGGGGACACGATGCAGCTTCCCCCGACCGACTTCTTCCGTGAAAACCTCGACGAAGAGGACGAGATACCAGATCTAGAGAGCATCCTGGACGAGTGTGCCTCATGCCTGCCTCAGCGAATGCTGCGATGGCACTATCGCAGCGAGGATGAGTCGCTCATAGCGTTCTCGAATCTCCACTTCTACAGCGGCCAGCTGTTCACCTTCCCTTCGGCGGGCAGGGCACAAGGGCGCGGGATCGACTTCGTGCATGTTCCAGAGGGCTGTTACGATCGAGGCGCCAGCCGGCGCAACCTGCCAGAGGCCGCCAGGGTGGCGGACATGGTCATCCAGCACTTCCGGGAGCGCCCCGACCTATCGCTGGGCGTGGTGGCGTTCAGCGAGGCTCAGCAGATGGCCATACTGGAGGAGCTTGAATCTAGGATAAGGGAGCAGCCTGAACTCGCCAGGCACTTCAAGGAAGGTGCTCATGAGGAGTTCTTCGTCAAGAACCTTGAGAGCATCCAGGGAGACGAACGGGACGTCATCCTGTTCAGCCTTGGGTATGGCAAGGATGCAAGGGGGAAGATGCATCAGAGCCTGGGCCCCCTCAACCGGGCGGGAGGGGAACGCCGCCTGAACGTTGCGGTGACAAGGGCGCGCAAGTCCCTTACCGTGGTGTCGTCGATCCTGCCTCAGGACCTTCATCCGACCTCCACGGGTGCGAAGCTTCTCAGGCAGTTCATGGAGTACGCCATGGCAGGAGGGGACCGGGACGCCCTATCCTCCGAACCGGAGGGCGAGCCCCTCTCGCCCCTGGAGGCGACGATGGTCAAGGCCCTTGAACAGAAAGGTCTCAAGGTGCTCCCCAGGTGGGGGTGCTCCGGCTACCGCATCGATCTGGCGGTCGAAGGGGCGAACGGAGACATGTCCCTGGCAGTGGAGACAGATGGGGCGTCCTATCGCTCAGGCCCCACCGCAAGAGACCGGGAGCGCCTGAGACAGGAGATGCTGGTCAAGCTCGGATGGACGGTGCATCGTACCTGGTCTTCAGACTGGGTCAGGGACCCTGACGTAGAGGTCGAGCGGATCGTTCGTGCCGCCAAGGCCGCACGGTCCCGGGAGATCGTCGAAGAAGCCGCTCCCATCCTTCCGGAGCCGACGGAGAGCGTGCTCCACGAAGCAACGGTGGAGGAAGATATCTGCGATGGACCTACGGGCGAGGTCATGGCAACCACCCAGGCCGCCTCCTCGCCGTTGGCCGAACCCACCGTCACCGTCGCACCGTACATACAAGTGGACTGGAGCGCCTATCCGGGATTGACCGCCAAGCTGCGCTCCCAGCCGGATGAGGCCCTGGCCGAGGCGATCGAGGCCGTGGTGGCGGCGGAGGGACCGGTGCATCAGCTCGTGGTCCATGAGCGCATACGCGAACTGTGCAAGGTCGCAGGGATCAAGAAAGGCTTCGGACAGGCCGAAGAGACCAGTGCCATCGAGCGTCTGGCCGCGCAAGGCCGCCTCGTTCAGGCCAACAACTTCCTATGGCCATGCGGCATGGATGCTCCGCCAGTGCGCCGCTCCACCGTCGGAGAGAGACGGGAGCTATGGTACGTCTGCATGGAGGAGCTCAAGTCGGCCATCATCACCCTTCTCGAGGACGAGTCCATGGACGAGAAGAGCCTGGTGAAGGAGACGACCGCCCTATATGGATACAAAAGACCGTCTCCCGAAGCCCGGCGGAGGATCAACGAGGCCGTGGAAGGCCTCATCGCATCAGGACAATTGGTCCGGACGGGGGAGATAATCGGAAAGAGGTTCTGATGGTGCTGGCCATCACTTTCCAGATGGGGAAATGTTTATAAGAGACCTGCCCGTTAGCGCCAGTTACGACAATGTCGAGGGAGTCAGAATGAAGACCATTCGTAAGACGGACCCCAACCTGGTGGCCCTCATCAACGACCTGAAGAGGGAGACCAGAGAAAGGGAGGCCGCCATCTGGCGAGACATTGCTCAGCGTTTGGAGAAACCCAGCCGGAACTGGGCTGAGGTAAACCTGAGCAGGCTTGAGAGGTTGGCGCAGGACGGAGATGTCATCGTCGTGCCGGGAAAGGTCCTGGGAGCCGGCAGCATCAACAAGAAAATCACTGTCGCCGCGTTCAAGTTCTCCGCTTCGGCCGCAAAGGCCATCGAGGAAGCGGGAGGCAAGCGGATGACCATACCTGAGCTGGTTAAGGAGAACCCTTCCGGCAACAAGGTCAGGATCATGGGGTGATCTAGATGGTCGTCGTCATCAATGCAGAAGGACATGTCCTTGGCCGGCTCAGCACCTATGTGGCCAAGCGTCTTCTCGATGGAGAGGAGGTTGTCGTGGTCAATGCCGAGAAGGCCATCATCACCGGTTCCCGGGATGAGGTATTCAAGAGATACTATGACAAGTACAAGAGGGGGAAGGTCACAAATGGGCCGTTCTTCCCTAAGAGGGCCGACCTCATCATGAAGAGGACCGTGCGCGGGATGATCCCGTTCATGCGCTCCACTGGCAGAAATGTGTACCGGAACCTCAAGGTGTACGTTGGTGTGCCCAAGGAGATGGCAAACGCCGACATGATGAAGGTAGAGTCCGCCACCAATGTCTGGACCGACAAATATGTCACGCTTGGAGAGATCTCCGAGCATCTGGGATCCAGGGTGAGGTGATCACATGGCAGATGTAATAAACACCAGCGGAAAGCGGAAGGAGGCCATCGCCAGAGCCGTGGTCAAGAAGGGCAATGGCAAGGTCCGCATCAACAATGTTCCAATAGAGATCTTCACTCCTGAGATCGCCCGCCTCAAGATCATGGAGCCCATGACCTTGGCTGGCGACAAGGTGTCCGGCGTCGACGTCAGCGTTAACGTGCAGGGAGGCGGTTTCATGGGGCAGGCTGAGGCCAGCCGCACCGCGATCGCCAAAGGCCTGGTGGCCTTCCTTCAGGATGAGGAGTTGGAGCGGATGTTCAAGCAGTACGATCGCTCTCTGCTCATCAGCGACCCACGCAGGAAGCTTCCCAAGAAGCCCCAGGGACGTGGCGCAAGGAAGAAGAGGCAGAAGTCCTATAGGTGAGCCTCATGATGATCCCAGTAAGGTGCTTCACATGCGGCAAGATCGTAGGGAGCGTCTACCCCACATACCTAAAGAGGGTGCAGATGGGGGAGGACCCGAAAGCGGTCCTCGACGACCTAGGCTTGAAGCGTTATTGCTGCCGCCGCATGATCGTCGCCCATGCTGATCTCGTCGATGAGGTCATCCCTCTGGGATAAGCTCTTAAACCTCTTCGCTATAACCCCTTTATCCACGGGTCTGTGGGGTAGCTTGGTATCCTTCCAGCTTGGGGTGCTGGTGACTCCGATTCAAATTCGGACAGACCCACCATACTTTTCCTTCAACCACCTCAGTGTTACTATAAGGAACGCCTCACCCTTCTTGGACGTCTGAAAAGCCATTAAGCAAGTAGTTGCCTTACAGAAAGGTCCTGCTGAGCTCATCGATGATCGCTCATTGCCGCCTCGAACACATTCTATCTCCATTGCGGTGATGATGCTGGTGAGGCCGACGATGATGCTTGCATCCCTTCCGTACTGAATCCTCCATCAAACCGAGGATCGCGGTTCATACCATCTAATGCTCCCTATCCCCCATCCAAGGTGAGGAGGGTCTCCTATCCAAGGTGAGGAGGGTCTCCTGCATCGACCCTCCCTCCGGACATGACCAAGAAGAGTTCATCTCAGGTAGGTTGCTTACTCCCTTGATCCCCTCCACATAAAAGCCGCTATGGTCACTACGACAATGGTAGACAATGCCAGGATGGCGATGAGATTCGGAAGTGAACCATCGGCTGAACCGGGATGAAGGGTCGTGATTCCCGCTATATCGTTCGGGCTGAGCGAGAAGCATACCATCCCTTGCCACATCGGAGTCTTGAATCCACTGCTCCCTTCATAGTAATATACGACCGACCTAACGCACCCCTGATTCCAATTATAGCCGAGCGCTGGTGCATCTCCCTTGAAAATCATTTTTTCCAAGTTGTAGCAGTCGGCGAAGGCCGAGTTACCTATTCGAGTGACGCCGTTGCCGATGGTGACGGAGGTCAGTGAGGAGCAGACGGTGAAAGCATGGTTACCAATGCTTGTGACACTATCGGGAATTGTTATGGACACTAGGGACTCACAGCCAGAGAAGGCTAATTCATCTATGCATGTGACTCCCTCCGAGATGTTGACAGAAGTGAGAGAGTAGCAGCCCCCGATGCCGCAGCGCCTATGGAGGTGTTGCCGCCCAGGAACTGATTTGAGGGAGAAACAGTTATGAATGCAAAATCGCCGATCAAGGTGACACTGCTTGGGATGGTGATGGATGTGATGGATTGGCAACTAAAGAAGGCGTCATACCTGATGGAGGTGACGACCTTGCCATCGACTTCATCGGGGATGATGATGTCGCCTCCGTCCCTGTCGTATCCAATGATCTCCAATGCCATTTCACCTCCATCGAGAATCCTGAAGCCATCATGCACATACTCCGTGGATGCCTGAGACTCTCCTGGCACCAATGACACAATCATGATCAGAACCAATAATGCAATGATGGATAACGGATCTTTCCCGTCATACGGCCGAAGTCCAAAATTTTTATTATAATATAATAATAACGCTCTCCACCATACCAATAAAGTGGAAGATCCACAGCATGAATACTACCTCCCGTGAGACGGCAATTCGATCGAAGCATCGATCGATCATTTCCTCTTGCATCATCAAGTACGAAGGGAACCACTCTTCTGCCTCGAATACCACATTCACCGCCTGTTCCATCGATCGATCCCTCGACGAACCTCTCCACCTATCCTACCAGTTGGCTCCAGCGACCTATTGAGGCCAGTCGCATGGAACCTCATGGAATTCACTCAATTACCATGACCTCATGGAAAAGATCGCGTATCTCGTTCCAACTGGAAGGCTTACTTCCTTCTGAGATCGCCGCATCCCACCCATGGGTTTCCCAATGAGGCCGGGGGAGCCGAGGATATTTGGCTCCGCTCGAGGCGACCCGCTATCACTAGGAAGGGAAGCATCTCCCAACGGGTGTATGATCGACTTGAATCATCGGAGAGCAATGAGGAGCCGATCATTACGATAAAAATCGAATGAGCGCATCAGGGAGGGTTTCGAACATCATCAGTGATGAAAAGGATCGATAGTCGTGATGGACTCACGACCGTTCAGGTTATGACGCTCCAGTCAACACCGTCAGTCGTTATATGACCATGGTGCCATTCATGTCGGTCCTATAGATGGTGGCTCCGCTTGCCTCGAGCCTCTCCAGCGCCTCCTCGTGAGGATGGCCATAGGTGTTGCCGGCGCCCGCGGATATCACTGCGATCTCGGGTGATGTCGCACTCAAGAACTGTTCCGATGAAGAGTACCGGCTGCCACGGTGCGCTCCTACACGGTTCGCAGGAACGGAGAGCTGCTGGAGGATGCCGTT
>LFRM01227791.1_pt1 | contig 139453 bp, 143 predicted proteins | sample 618341 | NCBI WGS metagenome assembly LFRM01 (sample SAMN03654438, study PRJNA283298) | anaerobic digester metagenome | isolation source: pool of bioreactors CSTR01a, CSTR02a, and CSTR03a thermophilic anaerobic... | place: Denmark: Kgs. Lyngby | collected 2014-05-21 | reverse complement strand
TAAGTAATAGGCTTAGTAATTTTAAAAAAGAAACTCTTAATGATATAAGATGGGTGAAAGAAGAAAACTGGCATATTACTTTGAAATTTTTAGGGGAAATAGAGGAAGAGAGAGTAGAAAAGATCAAGGAAAAAATTACCTATGTAGCAAGAAATAACAGGCAGCAATCCATCAGATTTTCCCGGATTGCTGCTTTTCCTTCCTTAGAAAATCCCAGGGTTATATTTATAGGCCTTGATGATACTACTCGTACATTGACTAAGTTATATAGGGATATAGGAGCCCAATTTTCTGAAAAACCCGGTCCATTTACCCCACATTTAACTATAGGGAGGGTAAAAGAGAGGGCTGATAAAAGAAAAATATCTGGCCTGTTAAAGGAATACCAGGAGCTAGATTTTTCCCCTTTTGAATTGAAAATAGAAAAAATCTCTTTAATGAAAAGTGTTTTGCAGAGGAATGGACCAATATATGAAGAGCTTTATTTCATTAATTTAATGGAATCTAGTGATTAGATGCTTGCATTTTGTGAACGAATGTTCTATAATGAATTTAGATAATAATTGGGAGAGGTGAATTTCATTGTCCAGAAGTGAAAAAGAACAGGCCCTGGAAATGGCTATAAAGAGAATTGAAAAACAGTTTGGCCAGGGCTCTATAATGAAGTTGGGAGAAACTACTTCTTTAAACATTGAGACAATACCTACAGGAGCATTAACACTGGATATTGCCTTAGGGGTAGGGGGTGTGCCTCGGGGTCGTATTATTGAGATATATGGTCCGGAGTCTTCAGGTAAAACAACCCTGGCCTTACATATAATAGCCGAGGCCCAGAAAAGGGGAGGAGTTGCTGCCTTTATAGATGCTGAACATGCCCTTGATCCCCGTTATTCTGAAAATCTGGGAGTGGATATTGACAGCCTGCTGATTTCCCAGCCAAATAATGGTGAAGAAGCTCTGGAAATAGCTGAAGCCCTGGTTAGAAGTAATGCCATTGATGTAATCGTAATTGATTCTGTGGCAGCCTTGGTTCCCAAGGCAGAGATTGATGGAGAGATGGGTGATACACATGTAGGATTACAGGCCCGTTTAATGTCACAGGCAATGAGAAAATTGTCTGGTGCTATCAGCAAAACTAAGACAACCTGTATCTTTATTAATCAAATCAGAGAAAAGGTTGGTATTATCTTTGGCAACCCTGAAACTACACCTGGTGGACGGGCTCTGAAGTTTTATTCTTCAGTAAGGTTGGAAATCAGGCGGACCCAGACGATAAAAGATGGTGATGAGTCAGTAGGTGCCCATACAACAGTAAAGGTTGTAAAAAACAAAGTCGCCCCTCCCTTTAAACAGGCTACCTTTGATATTATGTATGGAACAGGTATTTCTGCTTCTGGTTGTGTTCTGGATATGGGCGTAGAAATGGGGATTGTTGATAAAGCTGGTTCCTGGTATTCCTATGGAGATGAAAGACTTGGACAAGGCAGGGAAAATGCCAAGAAGTTCCTGGAAGAAAATTCTGATCTGATGGAAGAAATAGAGCTAAAGATCCGAGAAGGCTTGGGATTAATAGAAGAAGAAAATGAAATTGGTGAAGAAGCATAGTGGATGAGGAATTACAGGAAATTAAAGAAGAAATATTTACCCTATTATCCTATCGATTACGCAGTTCTTACGAACTTAAGCAAAGATTATTACAGAAGGGCTATCGGCAGGAAAAAATAGATGAAGCAATAAACTACCTCCTGGCTGCGGGTTATTTGAATGATGAGGATTTTGCTTATAAATGGATCAAGGATCGTTTAAAACACAAACCCCGGGGTAGAAATCTATTGATCAAGGAACTTAAGAGTAAGGGTATAGGGGATGACATTATAGAAAAAGTTTTGAATGATTTATTAGCTCCTGAAATAGAACTGGAATTAGGTCTTTCCCTGGCTTTAAAATGGTTAAATAGCCGGGAAAAAGATATAAATAAATTAAAAAGATATCTTTATAATAAGGGTTTTCCCTTAAGTCTAATAAATAAAATAGTAAATTCCCTTGAAGAAAAGAGAGGTGTTAATAATCTGTAATATTATTAGCACTTCTTTTTCTTTTGTAACCTAGTTTTCTTGACAGTTTAAAGGAAAAGAGATAAAATAATATCAGGCGTTTTCCCGATTTCAAGATAAGTTGTATATATATTTTACAGTTAAAGATAGGGGGTGAATGGGATTAGTGGAGGTGTTTTGTATGTATTGATTTCTATCCCTATAAGTATCCTTATAGGTTATCTTATTAGGAAATATATAGCTGAAGCCAAAATACAAACTGCAGAAGAAGAAGCAAAAAAGATACTAGAAGATGCCAGCCGTGATGCCGAGTCTAAACAGAGGGAAATAATTCTGGAAGCTAAAGAAACAGCTCATAAAATAAAAGAAGAAGTAGATAAAGAAAATCAAAGAAGGCGTAATGAGTTACAAAGGCTGGAAAATCGCTTAATGCATAAAGAAGAATCTCTGGATAGAAGAACAGAGACTATTGAGAGAAAAGAACAGAGTATAAGGGATAAAGAAAATTATCTAAATAACCTTGAAAAAGAAATAATTGCATTAAAGGAAAAGGAAATTAAAACTTTAGAGCAGATTTCTAAATTTACTGAAAATGAAGCCAAAGAGTTCCTCTTTAAAAAGGTTGAAGAAGAACTGGAATATGAATTTGCAAAACTGATCAAAGAAAAAGAAATTAAGCTAAAAGAAGAGGCAGAGAAAAAAGGCCGGGAAATTATTTCACTGGCAATTCAAAAATGTGCTGCTGATCATGTTGCTGAAACAACTATCTCTGTTGTATCATTACCAAATGATGAAATGAAAGGTAGAATTATTGGACGGGAAGGAAGGAATATTAGAACACTGGAGAATTTGACCGGTATTGATTTGATCATCGATGATACTCCAGAGGCAGTGGTTATATCTGGTTTTGACCCTATTAGAAGGGAAGTGGCCAGAATCGCCCTGGAAAAACTTATTTCCGATGGTAGAATCCATCCAGCCCGTATTGAGGAGATGGTTGAAAAAGCCAGAAATGAATTGGAAGCACATATCAAAGAATTAGGAGAACAGGCTACTTTTGATGCAGGAGTACATGGACTGCATAATGAGTTGGTAAAACTACTGGGCAGATTACAATTTAGAACAAGTTATGGGCAAAATGTATTGCAACATTCCCTGGAAGTATCCTATTTGGCTGGAATTATGGCTGCTGAATTAGGAGCAGATGTAACTCTGGCCAAAAGAGGTGGCTTACTTCATGATATAGGAAAAGCTGTGGATCATGAAGTAGAGGGACCACATATAAAGATCGGTGTTGATCTAGCCCGTAAATATGGTGAATCTGAAAAGGTAATCCACTGTATTGAAGCTCACCATGGTGATATTGAGTTTAATTCTATTGAAGCAGTACTTGTCTCCGCTGCTGATGCAATTTCTGCTGCCAGACCTGGAGCCAGAAGGGAAACGCTGGAGTCTTATATCAAGAGACTTGAAGAGTTAGAAAAAATTGCGACTGGCTATAAGGGTGTAGAGAATGCCTATGCAATACAGGCTGGAAGAGAGTTAAGAGTAATTGTAGAATCTGAAGAAATTGATGATATTACTGCCAGCAAAATGGCAAGAGATTTGTCCCGGGATATTGAAAATAATTTAGATTATCCTGGACAGATCAAGGTAGTAGTTATCAGAGAAACCAGATCTGTAGAATATGCAAAATAAACTTGAATACCCGGGCTCCTTTAAGGAGCCCTTTTTAAATATATACAGGCTCTTTTTCTTATACTAAGGGCAAATAAAAGGTATAATAATAGAATACAGTAATATATATTATGAAATAATTACTTGTAAAGTAATAACCAATATAGGTTCTACTTATAGTAATTAAAAGGATTAGTAAGAGTAAGTAGGGATATGAAAGGAAGGTATTTGTGAAAATTTTATTTCTCGGTGATATAGTAGGAAGACCAGGAAGGCATGCAATAAGGGATCTTTTGGCTGATGTAATTGCAGGAAACAATATTGATCTGGTCCTTGCTAATGGAGAGAATGCAGCTGGAGGCTTCGGTATCAGTAAAGCAGTTGCTGAGGAATTGTTTTCCTATGGAATCGCTGCCCTTACTCTGGGTAATCATACCTGGGATAATAAATCAATAATAGAGATTATTGATGAAGAGAAAAGAATAATCAGGCCTTTAAATTATAATAGTGATGTACCTGGCAGGGGTTGGACCCTGCTTAAATGGAAAACCCATAATATCGCTCTTATAAATTTTATTGGTCAAGTATTTATGAATGGTAATAATTCTCCTTTTGATATATTTGACCAATATATTGAAGAAATAAAGAAAAATGTAGAGATAATTATTATTGATTTTCATGGAGAAGCAACAGGAGAAAAATTAGCCTTTGCTCATTATGTTGATGGTAAAGTAAGTGCTGTTCTTGGAACACATACTCATGTACAGACCTCAGATAATAGGATCTTACCCAAAGGGACTGCTTATATTACAGATCTGGGAATGTGTGGAGCCTGTGATTCCATTTTAGGGATGGAAGTAGAAAGTGTTATCAAAAGGTTTAAAACTCAAATACCGGAAAGATATAAAATTAAGAATGATGGTTTTTATAAGCTGGAAGGGGCTATTATTGAGATTGATGAAGAAACCGGATCTACTCAATGTATTAATAAAATCAGGATTTATAATAAATAATTTTTGAATTTTTTTACTAAATATGCAGGAATTTTTTTGCATATGACTAATATAATATATAAGAATAGAATTTATCTATACACAAGGAGGTAATTGACTAACATGGAAGTATTGAAAGTATCAGCAAAATCAAGTCCCAATAAAGTAGCAGGTGCATTAGCAGGGGTATTAAGAGAAAGGGGAAGTGCAGAATTACAGGCTATTGGGGCTGGGGCCTTAAACCAGGGTATAAAAGCAGTAGCAATAGCCAGAGGTTTTGTAGCACCCAGTGGTATTGACTTAATTTGCATACCGGCTTTTACAGACATCGAGATTGATGGCGAGGAAAGGACAGCTATCAAATTAATTGTTGAACCTCGCTAGGCTTATCCATTATTATTTTTATATTTATAAACCATTATATTTTTATAATATTAAAAAAGTTTTAAATGGCCGCAAGGCCATTATTTTTTTAAGAGGTGAATATAATGAATAAATTTATTGGTCATATAGATACATTACTGAATTATGACCAGGATAAATCTTATGATTTTTTCACCAATAATGATAACTTTCACGTGGATCTAGTTAAAATGAAAAAGGCCGGGATTAAATTAGCAGTTTTTGCAGTCTATGTGGAAAGTAAATATAAACCTTTTTGGGCTTTAGAAAGGACTCTGGAATTAATTGATAGATTCCATAATCTAATTGAATCAAGTCAGGAGCTGCAACTAATAAAGGATCTAGAAGATATAGAAAGTCTTCTGGAAAATGATAAAATAGGCGCCTTGCTGGCTATTGAAGGTGGAGAAGGAATTTTTTCAGAATCAGCCTTAAGGATATTATACCGGCTGGATGTCAGGATGATAGCCCTAACCTGGAATCAAAGAAACCAATTAGCAGATGGTATTGGAGAACTGGAAACAAATGGTGGACTTACTACTCTGGGCAAGAAGATTCTAAGTGCTATGGAGGAATTAGGAATCATCCTTGATGTATCACATCTAGCCCCTGCCGGTTTCTGGGATATAGTAAAAATAGCCAAAAAACCTTTTCTGGCCTCCCATTCCAATGTCCTTAATGTCTGTAATAACAAAAGAAATCTGGATGATGAACAATTAAAAGCAATAGCTGAAAATAAAGGATTAATTGGCCTTAATTTTGCACCAGCTTTTTTAGTTAAGGATAAAAAAGCAGATATATCTGATGTAATCAGGCATATAGATTATATAAGAGACTTAGTTGGTATTGAAAATATTGTCCTGGGCACAGATTATGATGGGATAGATAATACACCAAAAGGTCTGGAAGACCTGGGCAAATTAGATAACCTAAAAGAGGAATTATTAAGGAGAAATTATAGTCTCCAGGAGATAGAACAAATATTTATTTTAAACTGGTTAAATTTCTTCAGGAGAATTTGGGGATAATTTTGCTTGAATAAAATACTGGGGGAAGTATATAGTGATTAATATTTTATGGTTTCTTTTTATAGTTTTTTCATTTTTAGTAGCTGCCCTTAATGGTAGGATGGAGCAAATCTCCCCGGCAATATTTCAGGCAATTACCGATACAGTAAACCTCTTTCTTGCTTTAATAGGACCAATGGCATTCTGGTTGGGAATAATGAATATTGCCAAAAAATCAAAGTTAACAGACCTGATTGCTAGCTTGCTCCGACCAATCATAAAACTTATTTTTCCTGATATACCTGAAAACGACCCGGCTTCTGGTGCTATTGTGATGAATATTACTGCTAACATCCTGGGTTTAGGTAATGCTGCAACTCCTCTGGGAATTAAAGCCATGCAGGAATTACAGAGATTAAATAATAATTCTACAAAAGCCAGTTTTGCCATGTGTACCCTGTTAGCCATAAATACAGCTGGCTTGACCTTAATACCGGCAACAATTATTAGTCTTAGAGCTGCCAGTGGTTCAGAGGACCCCGGTATAATTCTTTTTACTACTATATTTGCCACTCTTTTTTCTACGATAACGGCCCTTATATTTGATAAATTTTTTAGATTAATATCATCCTGAAGATTTCAAAAGAGGTGGTTTTTTGCCTGAATTAGTTTCCATAATTTCTGCCTGGAGTATCCCACTTATTATCTTTATTATACTTTTTTATGGTTTTTTTAAAAAAGTCAATATCTATGAGACTTTTACGGAAGGAGCCAGGGAAGGGATTTCAACAACTCTAAGTATTTTTCCCTATCTCTTAGCAATGATAATAGCAATTAAGCTTATCCAGGTTTCAGGTCTAATTGACTTATTAGTAAATCTATTTAAACCAATAAGCAAAATCTTAAATATCCCACAAGAAGTTTTCCCTTTAATGTTTTTACGGCCTCTTTCTGGCAGTGGTTCCTTATCCTATACTGCTTTTTTGTTACAGGAATATGGTCCAGATTCCTTTATAGGGAAACTGGCTTCTACTATACAGGGTAGTACAGAAACAACCTTTTATGTCCTGGCAGTATATTTTGGGGCTGTAGGTATAAAAAAATACAGATATTCTCTGCTAGTTGGACTATTGACAGATATAGTAGGCTTTATGGCAGCTATTTTTATTTGCCGTTTATTATTTTTATAAAAATTGTATAATTTTATCTTCCTATATAAAAACTATTATTAAAAATCACTGAGGTGAAGAACTGTGGATCTGATAAAAAAAATGGAAGACCTGTTCTATAATTATACAGAAAAATATGATGAAAACATAAAACTCTTGATAAAGGAAAGAGAAGTAGAGATTAGCATGGAAGAATTAGAAGAAATCCTGGCTGATGCCAAAAATATAACAGTAAAATAATAACTGCTATTTATAGCCATGTACCCGGTACATGGCTTTTTTTTATAAATATTTCCTAGCAGGAATAAAGCCTTTTACGTCGAAGATATAAGTAATGTTATAATTCTTTATAAAGGAGCGATTAGAATGATATTTGATAAAATATGGAATTTTCTAGTATTGGCTGGACCAACTGCTATACCTCTTACAATTATTTCTATTATTAGTCTGGCAGCAATTATTGAAAGATCTATCTTTTTTTTCCGCTACCGGGATCACAGTTTTCGCTTAATAAAGAAAATTGAATTATTAGTAGCACAGAATGATATTTTATCTGCCTTAAATGAATTAAAAGGGGAAAGGGGTCCAAATGCAAAATTATTGGCTGCTGCTTTATCCCACCATAATGAGGATCCAGCCCGAATTAGAGAAGTATTGCAGGCTGTTGGAGAAGATGAAATCAAAAAAATGGAAAAAAATCTTTCACTCCTGGATCTTACAGCTATGATCGCCCCTTTATTAGGTTTACTGGGTACTGTGCTGGGAATAATCAGTAGTTTTAATATTATTACCGGTTCTTTTGGTATGGCTACTCCAGACCAGATTAGNNTCCTATTTTACAAATCTTGTTGCTGCAAAAGCCCATGAGATGAATCTCAGTATGATAGATATTATGGACATCATTGGTGTTCGGGGTGAAGAAGATGTTCAAACCTACTATTAAAAAGAAATCATCAATTGATATAGTTCCCATGATTGATGTTATATTTGTAATTCTTATCTTTTTTATGTTATTTACAACCTTTCGTAACACCCCGACAGGTATTGAATTACAGCTACCTAGAGCTGTTACAATATCTGAGCAAAAAAAGGAGAATTTTGTCATTGACATAGATAGTAGTGGAAATATTTATTATAAGGGTGAGAAGCTTACTTATGAAAGGCTTACTAAAATAGCGAGAGATGTTTATGCAGAGAATAATCAGGTAGTGGCAATTATAAATGCTGATCGTAATGTGAAATATGACCATATCATCTCTGCTATGGATAGTTTACGACAGGCAGGTATTTATCAATTAGCTTTAGCCGCTGACAAAAAGGAGTAAAAGATCATGCGCTACCAACATGATTCCAACCAATTATATATATATATTCTAATATCCCTTTTTTTGCACTTGCTGATTTTTATATTAATACCTTATGGGGTATTTAGTGTCATGGGTAATAGTCCTGAGGGGATTGAATATGGTTTTATACAGTTGGTTGAATATAGGGTTGAAGAGGTAGGTACTGGAAGGCAAATCCGGGAAGACTATGATACAGGGCCTAATATTCCAGTTGAAGAAAAAAAAGAAGATAAAGTAATTAGTGAGGAAAAAATTGTTCCGGAAGAGAAAGAAGAAAGTGAAGTAAAAGAGGTTTTACCCCCAACTGAAGCTACCAGAGAAGAAACTCCAGAAGTTGAAGAAATTGTAAAGGACCCGGAACCTATCAGGGAAGAGATTGCAGAAAAACTGGTGGAAGAAAGTACAAGAATTGAAGAAGGCAGCGAAATATTAACCAGTGCAGAAAGTGATCTGGAAATAGAAATAGATATAGAAAGTAATGAAACACAAAAGCAAGTAACCGATACTCCTCCTGTAGTTGAAGAGAAAATTGAAACTACGCCACCGCCACCACCACCGCCACCACCACCTAGTGCAGGGGAACTCTTATTAGGAGTAGTACCGATTGCTTATCCTAAAGATTTAGTAGGACAGGCGGTTACTGGAAGTGTAGAAATACAGGTACATATTTCATCCAGTGGCTTAATAGAAGGAATAGAGATTGTTAATTCTTCTGGTATAGAGCAAATGGACCGGGTAGCCAGGTTAACCATTGAACACGGCTGGCAATTTAAGCAATATCAACAACCTTATTCTATGACAATTAATGTTGAATTTTTAATAGATGAAGCAGGAAATCCAGATGTTAAGGTTTCCCAGGGGAATTTAATATTTAGATAGGGGGGATGAGCTTGCAAAAAAGGGTGTTGTTCTTTATATTATTGCTACTCTTACTCAGCTTTAGTTTTCTGGTTATAGCTACAGAACTTTTCACAGAAGTAGACCAAAATAATAATCTTAGACTTGGCAATGATTATATTGTTATTGTCGTAAATAAAGATGAAAATGGGCAGGGAAGGTTTGCTATCGAAACTACCGGTGGTGCCCCCTTCCAGCCCGCTGATGACAATAAACCCCTTGTCTATGGAAGACCCAAACCCTGGACTTCCTATACAAGTATCTGGTTAAATGGTGATTATTATGTTTTTGGTGGTGAAACAGGCAGAAGGGCAGGGGCTACTGGTAAATATGGTACAGTTGTCCAGGAGCCCTACGTAGAAAAAGATAGTGTTATAACTACAGGTAATATTAATGACATTTTGCTTGTTGACCAGGTTCTTACTATAGTTAAAAGCTCAACTACTGGTTTATATGATTCAGTACAAATAAAATATCGGATTGAAAATATAAGTGACAAGCCTCAGAAAATAGGATTACGTATTGTTCTGGATACAATGTTAGGGGAAAATGATGGAGCACCCTTCCGGATCGGCAATGATGCTGTTACTACTGATACTATATATTATAAGGAACAGTTACCCCAATTCTGGCAGGCTTTTGATAGTATCAGTAATCCTACAGTTACTTCCCAGGGTACCTTTACTGGTCCAGGTGTTACTCCACCTGATCAGGTAAAATTAGCTGACTGGGGAAGTATGGCTGATGGGGTCTGGGATTTTGATTTTAATCCTGGTGAAATCTTCCTCCGTAAAGGGGAATATGAAATAGATAGTGCTATTGCTATGTATTGGGTACCAGAGTATTTAGGACCCGGAGAAAGTCGTAGTTATATTACTAATTACGGCCTGGGTGGTATTACTATTGTTCCTGGCTTACTATCTTTGGGTATTACTTCTCCAGCAGAAGTATTACTTGATACTCCAGATAGAAGTATTCCTGTTATAGCCTATGTGGAAAACACTTCTGAAATTACAGCAAAAAATGTTAGAATCAGTATTGATTTACCGGATAGTCTCCAGACAGAAAAAGTTATCCATAATCTCGGGGACCTGGAATCTGGTGAGATTGCCCAGATTGTCTGGGATGTATACCTTGCCGGTAATAATATTCCTGCCAGTTCTTCTTATTCTGTAAAAGTAGAAGCAGATAATACAGATTCCAATCAGGTTATTCGGGAAATCAAATTTATCGGTCCACCAGATTTAAGAAGTGAATTAAAAGTTAAGGATGATATTACAGTTATTAATGGAAGGTTAATACCAAATCCTTTTACAATTGAAGCCAGGCTAAAAAATGAAGGTGCTTCACCCTTATATGATACATCTATTGAATTATTACTGCCACCAGGATTAGTTTTTGTTGATAAAGAGAAACCCATAAGAATTCTTGAAGATATTGATGCTGATGAAGAAATAGATGTCAGGTGGAGGGTTAAGGCCTTAAATATAGAGGGCCAATTGCCAGTTGCGGTAAATATTAAAGCCTTACATGGCTATCAGGAAACCAGGATATATGAAGGCCTTGTTTTGCCAAAACTAAAACCTGTCTTATATTTTGAATTACAGAATAAAGATAGTTTAAGGGCTGGTGATAGTATTAATATTGAGATCAGGGGAGAGAATCTGGAAGATATAGATTTAATGGATCTCTATATAAAATATGATCCGGAAGCTTTGTTACCAGTCCATGTTTCAAGAGGAACTATCTTTCTAAAGGATGATAAATATTTACCCTGGACCAGGCCTGATCTTAGTACAAAAGGAATTATCAGGATAAATCAACTGATTCCTCTTGAAGCTACAAGTGGTACAATAGGTACTATTCGTTTTAAAGTTATTAATCCAGACAATATTGAATTAGAATGGGATCAGGCTACATACTTTATTTTTAATAGAGAAGAAGTGGAAATTATTTTAAATGACCTGAAATTTAATTAAGAGGGGGTTTAAAATGAAAAGTAAAATTATCTGCCTTATTTTAGTCCTGGCCATCAGCTTTAGTACTATTATTACAGCAGCTACTATTACTGATGTGCCTAAAAATCATTGGGCTTATGAGGATGTAAAATTTAGTATTGATAAAGGTTTATTGGAATTATTTGAAGATGGTAGCTTCAGGGGTTCTGATACTGTTACCCGTTACCAACTTGCCGCTATAATAGCCAGATTATTAAAGGAAATTGAAAGAGGCACTATCTCTCTTTCACAACAGGATATGCAGGTCTTAAGGGAATTAACTGTTGAGTTTCAGGAAGAACTGGTAGATCTAGCTATTAAGGGAGAGGTTTTTTCTGAACAGATAAAAGTTCTGGAAGAAAAAATCCTGATCCATGATGAAGATATTACTGATATTATAGGCACTGACATAGCAGGTATAAGAGAAGATATCAATAAATTAAATGAAAGAATCAATAATACTGAAAGTGATGTTAGCAGCATCATTGATAGTATCATCAAACTTGGTCTCCTTGAAGAAAGAATTATGCAAATAGAAAAGCAAAATCTGGAAACCCAAAAGCAGATTGCAGATTTAAGAGAAATCAATCTTGAAATTACTGATGATACTATCCAGGGACTCAGTGACAGGATAACAATTAATGCTACTCGCTTAAACCTATTACAGGATGAAATAAGCAATTTGAAGGCTGAACTGGAAAACAAGAATCGTGAGATAGAAAGATTAGAAGTAGAGAATAGTAATTACAAAACATACCTTTATGGTGTTGGTGCAGTATCCCTGATTCTACTATTACTATCCAGCTAGAAATGAGGTAAAAAGATGAAGAGAAAGACTATAAAATATAGCTGTTTTTTAGCCTTAGCTTTATTAGTTTTTTATTCCTTTTTACCATCTTACATTGCTTTTACTACTGTTAAAGCCAGAGAATTAAATAAAGATGATATCTATAAAGGATTGGGATTAGCCTTTCTCTTTATTTTAATTTCAAAGATAGGGAAACATAGTGAAAGCCCGGCAGTAACCCTTCCAGACATACCAGACATAGGAGATCCTATCTATGATTCTGAAGACTTACATTTACTGGCCAGGATTATCCATGGAGAAGCCAGGGGAGAGCCCTATGAAGGCCAGGTAGCTGTTGGAGCAGTGGTATTAAATAGAGTAAAAGCAGCAGGTTTTCCCAATACTGTAAGGGAAGTTATTTTTCAGGAAAACCAATTTACTGCAGTTAGCGATGGGCAGTTTTATTTAGAACCAAACGAAACTGCTTATCGGGCTGCAAGGGATGCCTTAAGAGGTGTGGATCCCAGTCTGGGTGCTTTATTTTTCTATAATCCCAAAACTGCCAGAACTCTATATTGGTTATCTCAAAGAGAGACCACTGTTATTATCGGCAACCATGTTTTTGCAAAATAAAAAGGGGAGCAATTAAAATGCTCCCTTTCTTTATTGTTAAGTTTATTATAGAAAATATAGTTATATATTATTTTCCTCTTCGAAATAGACAGGTAATTTCAGGACCCCTATAATCTTTTCATCTTTTTCCAGCTCAAAGACCCTATACATGTTTCCACTCCTGGCAGTTTCATTGAGGTCAGCTATGGAAACAGGGTAAAGGCCTTCCTTATTTGTTATAAGTAAGATATAATCATTTAATTTTGCAGGAATTACTCCGGCTATTTGATGGATACTGGAACCACAGGTTTTTATGCCCTTTCCGCCCCTGTTCTGAATTTTATATTCATCAACCTGGCTTCTTTTTCCTTTGCCATTATCAGATATAGTAACAATATAATCATTATCCTGAACTAAATTCATGCTGATGAGCTCATCGCCCTCGGCAAGCCTAATACCTATACTACCCTGTGTATTTCTACCAGTAGGTTTAAAGGAATCTTCCTGAAAGCGGATTGTCTGGCCGTTTTTGCTGGCAAGAAGTATTTCCTGCTTACTATCTGTAATCTGAATCCCGATTACCTCATCACTATCCTTAAGATTGATGGCTTTAATGGAAGTATAATTAGTGAAATACTCGCTGGCCAGGGTTTTTTTAACCATTCCTGACCTGGTAGCAAAGAAGATATATTTTGATTTAATATCTTCACTGAGACAGATTACTTTAATTACTTTTTCATTAAAGGGTATTTTTAAGTATTGATTTAGGTTTTCACCGGTAGAAAGGCCATGATGTTCAGGGATTTTATGGACAGGTAAGGTATAGACATCACCTGTATTAGTGAAAAAGAGCAGGTTGTCCAGGGAACTGCCTTTTGTAATATCTATTATATAATCATTTTTACCTGGCCGGATATGCTCTTCTGAACTGGATCTTTTAATATTGTGGCGATAGGAGAAGGTTATAACAGCTTCTTTTTCCTGGATTAAATCTTCCTGATTAATGATAGCCTTTTCTTCATCTTCAATAATCATAGTCCTTCTTGGATCATTAAATTTTTTCTTTACAGCCAGTAATTCTGACCGGATGATTTTATCCAGTTCCTCCTTATTAGCCAGAATATTTCTGTAGTCTTTAATATTAGTTGATAGTTCTGCAATCTCTCCAAGGATTTTTTCAGTTTCCATTCCAACTAATCTCTGTAGCTGCATTTCCAGGATTGCTCTGGCCTGATCTTCGTTAATTTTTAATACTTCCATCAAGCTTTCTCTGGCCATAGTAGTTGAACTGGAATTTCTGATTATACTGATAACCAGATCTATTTGATCAAGGGCTTTTTTAATACCTTTTAAAATCTCATAACGTTTTTCTGCTTTCTTTAGCCTATACTGGGTCCTTCTGGTAACAACTTCCCGGCGGAAATCAATAAAATGCTGTAAAATAGTTTTCAGATCCATGACCTGTGGTTTTTTCCCAACTAAGGCTAACATATTTATTCTATAGCTTGTCTGTAAAGAGGTAAATTTAAAGAGCCTATTTAGGATCAAGTCACTATCTGCATTACTTTTTAATTCAATTACTATCCTTAATCCTTCCTGGTCAGATTCATCCCGTAAATCTGCAATATTATCTATTTTGCCTTTATTGGCCAGGTCAGCAATTTCTTCAATTAACCTGCTTTTACTTAATTGATAAGGGATTTCTGTTATTACTATCTGTTCTTTACGTCCTTTTTTTTCTATTAAGGTTTTTCCCCTTAAAATAATTCTACCCTGACCAGTTCTATAAGCTTCCTTTATTCCATTTTTACCTACAACTATGGCTCCTGTTGGAAAATCTGGACCAGGTATGTATTTCATCAGTGTATCAAGACTGGCATTAGGATTTTTCATAAGATGAAGGAGGGCATCTATTATTTCACCCAAATTATGGGGAGGAATGTCTGTGCTCATACCAACAGCTATACCACTGGCACCATTTATTAATAAATTGGGAAGCTGTGTTGGCAATACAGTTGGCTCCTGTAAAGAAGCATCAAAATTATCCTTAAAATCCACTGTCTCCATAGGAATTTCTTCTAACATATTTTCTGCTATTTCTGTAAGCCGTACTTCTGTATAACGCATGGCTGCTGCACTATCACCATCAATGGAGCCAAAATTCCCGTGGCCTTCCAGGAGTATATAGCGCTGGTTAAAATCCTGAGCCATTCTGACCATGGCATCATAAACAGCAGTATCACCATGGGGATGGTATTTTCCCAAGACTTCACCTACCAGGCGGGCTGATTTTTTATGGGGCTTGTTATGAGCAAGATCAAGGCCCATTGCAGCATATAGAATTCTACGATGAACTGGTTTGAGGCCATCCCTCACATCAGGAAGGGCTCTGGAAGCAATTACACTGAGGGAATAATTAAGATAGGCTTCCCTCATTTTATCCTCTATAGCTATTGGTATAATTTTTTCTGCCATAATATAATCTCCTTTCTCCCGGAAAACAGGCTTTTATAACCTTGTTTTTAATATGTAAAAGAAAATATTTATTAAAAATTCTTCTCTTTTATATTATTCCATAACTTATCTTTTACGTCAAACAAAAGTCTTAAATACTGGTAAATTAGGGTTTCATCTGGTATAATATGATGAGAAAAGGGGGCTAAAGCTATGTCATTATTTGAAAAAGATACATATAATGCCTCACAGATACAGGTTTTAAAGGGACTGGATGCTGTACGCAAAAGACCAGGCATGTATATTGGAAGTACGGGAATAAGGGGCTTACATCACCTGGTCTGGGAGGTAATAGATAATAGTATTGATGAGTTTCTTGCTGGTTATGGTAATATTATTGAGGTTACCATTAATGATGATAATAGTATAACAGTTGAGGATCAAGGCAGAGGAATTCCTGTTGATATTCATGAAGAAACAGGTTTACCAGCTGCAGAGCTGGTTTTAACCACTTTACATGCTGGTGGAAAATTTAACAACAATAGCTACAGGGTTTCTGGAGGACTCCATGGTGTAGGTGTAGCAGTTGTAAATGCTTTGTCTGCAGAATTGGAGTTAAATACTTATGTAAATGGCCAGGAGTATTACCAGAAATATCAAAAGGGTGTGGCTGTTACTGGGCTGATTAATAAAGGCTCCAGCAAAAAGAGGGGTACTAAAATAACTTTTAAACCTGATCCAGAAATCTTTGAAATTATAGATTTTAAATTTGAAACCCTGGCCCGCCGATTACAGGAATCTGCCTTTCTCAATAAAGACTTGACCTTTATACTAACTGATAAGAGAGAAGGAAATTTAAGACAGGAAAAATACCAGTATGATGGTGGTATTAAAGCCTTTATAGAACATTTAAATAAAAACAGGACTGTCCTCCATGAAGAGATTATTTATTTCAAGGAAAATATTGAGAATATTGATATTGAAATCGGTATTCAATATAATGATGGCTATAATGAGAGAATCCTATCTTATGCCAATAATATTTCCACCACCGATGGAGGCTACCATGTTACTGGTTTTAAAACTGCTTTAACCAGAGCAATAAATAATTTTGCCAGGGAAAATAAGATAATTAAGAAAGAGGAAACCTTAAGTGGTGATGATGTAAGAGAGGGTATAACTGCTATTATCAGTGTTAAATTACCTGACCCACAATTTGACGGTCAGACCAAATCTAGATTAGGTAATATTGAATTAAGAAGCATAGTAGAAAATTCTGTTTATGATCATCTCCACCTATATTTTGATCTAAACCCTGAAGTGGCAAATATTATAGTAGAAAAGGCCTTACAGGCAGTAAGGGCCAGGAATGCTTCTAAAAAGGCCAGGGAATTAACCCGGAGAAAAAATGCCCTGAATTCAAATTCCCTTCCTGGCAAATTAGCCGATTGTACAAGCAGGAAGGCAGAAGAAAGTGAGTTATTTATAGTAGAGGGTGATTCTGCAGGGGGATCAGCAAAACAGGGAAGAAACCGCTATTTTCAGGCTATACTCCCTTTAAAGGGTAAAATCCTGAATGTAGAGAGGGCCAGGTTGGATAAAATACTGAGTAATACTGAAATTGCAACAATTATCACAGCCCTTGGTACCGGTATTGGGGAAGATTTTGATATAAGTAAACTTCGTTATCATAAGATAATAATCATGACTGATGCTGATGTTGATGGTGCCCATATTGCTACTTTAATCTTAACCTTATTTTATAGATATATGCCAGAATTAATAGAAAAGGGGCATATATATCTGGCACAGCCACCCCTTTATAAGGTAAGTTGGAATAAAAAAGAGCAGTATATCTATAATGATGAAGAGTTAAGTATAATTAGAGAAGAAATAAAAGGGAATTTTGTAATCCAGAGATATAAGGGATTAGGTGAAATGAATCCAGAACAATTATGGAGTACAACCATGAATCCAGAGACCAGAAAACTTTTGAAGATAGAAATAAATAATGATATAGAGGCTGATGAAATCTTTACTTACCTGATGGGCTCAAATGCCAGTTTAAGGAGAGATTTTATAATTGAAAATGCAGATTTAGTAAGGGACCTGGATGTATAAAGAAATAGATAAAGTATTGAAAAACTTAAAGTATTATGATATTGTAATAATAAGAATTATTATTACATAATTAAATAATTGAAAGGAGAGATATTTTTGCAAAAATATCAATGCACTGTATGTCTCTATGTTTATGATCCAGCTGAAGGAGATCCCGTGAATGGTATTGAGCCAGGAACAGCTTTTGAAGATCTTCCAGAGGATTGGGTCTGTCCTGATTGTGGAGTAGATAAAGATATGTTTGAGCCTTATGATGATTAAATATTTAAAAAGAGTCGATATTTCGACTCTTTTTCTTACTCTATAGAAAGCAGATGACATTAAACTTATTTTATTATATTGACCATTTATTAAGATTATGGAGGATATGATAGGAGAAATACTTTTAGTGTTATTTTTTTATTTTTAAGGAGTATTTATAGATAAAAACCCTAATAAAATAAAGAAAAACTGATTTTTGCATAATAAATAGTTTAATGATAAAATAATACTAGTATTTAAGTTTTAATCTAAACAGGAGGCTATTTAATAGATGAAAGACAAAATGAAGAAATATTTTATTATAACCTATGGTTGCCAGATGAATGAACATGATTCAGAAAAATTGGCAGGAATGCTGGAAGCAATAGATTATCATAAAGCTGAAGAGGTGGAAGAGGCTGATATAATCTTGATAAATACCTGTACCATCAGGGAAAATGCGGAACTACGGGTTTTTGGAAAAGTAGGGGAGTTAAAACGCTTGAAAGAAAATAATCCTGACCTGATTATTGGGGTTGGTGGATGTATGATGCAGTCAGAAAAAGCAGTCAGGCACTTATATGAAAAACATCCCCAGGTAGACTTGATTTTTGGAACACATAATATTCATCATGTACCAGATTTAATTAAAAGAATTGAAAAAGAAAGAAGCAGGATTGTTGAGGTCTGGGATGAAGAAGAAGGTTTAATTCCAGATTTGCCTTCAGTCAGAGAAAGCGATTTTAAAGCCTGGGTTTCTATTATCCAGGGTTGCAATAATTTCTGCACCTATTGTGTTGTTCCCTATGTAAGAGGTAGGGAGAGAAGCCGTCCCTTTAAAGATATTATAAATGAAGTAGAAAAATTAGTGGCAGAAGGTGTCAAGGAAATAACTTTACTTGGACAAAATGTTAACTCCTATGGCAAGGATTTTAAAGAAAATATTGATTTTGCAGATCTACTTCAGGAGTTGGATAAGATTCCAGCTTTGTATAGATTACGTTATATGACTTCACATCCCAGAGATTTTTCCTTTAAACTTATCCAGGTAATAAAAGATACAAAAGCAGTCTGTGAACATTTTCATCTTCCAATTCAATCTGGTAGTAACAGGATCTTGAAGAAAATGAATCGGGGCTATAGCAGGGAAAAATACCTGGAATTAGTAAATAAGATCCGGCAGGAGGTACCTGAAGCAGCTATTACTACAGATATTATCGTTGGTTTTCCGGGAGAGACAGAAGAGGATTTTCAGGAAACCATAGATCTGGTAAAAGAAGTCAGATTTGATAGTGCTTTTACCTTTATCTATTCCCCCAGAACAGGAACCCCTGCTTCTAAAATGGAAGAACAGATTCCGGAAGATATTAAAAAAGAACGTTTAAGTAGATTAATGGCTTTGCAGAACCAGATTAGTTTAGAAAAAAACCAGGCAGAGCTTGGTAAGGTTGTAGAGGTATTGATTGAGGGAGAAAGTAAAAACAATCCAGAAACCCTGATGGGAAGGGATAGAAGAAATAAACTGGTAATAATTCCAAAAAAAGATGGTTTAATCGGTGAAATAGTGAATGTCAGAATAAACAAGGTCCAGAGTTTTACACTATATGGAGAGGTGGTTTAGTTGAGCCAACTAACCCCAATGATGGAGCAATACCTGAAAATTAAAGAAAAATATAAGGATGCCATACTTTTTTTTCGTCTCGGTGATTTCTATGAAATGTTTTTTGAAGATGCTAAAATAGCAGCCCGGGTCCTGGATATTGCTCTGACCGCCCGTAATAAGGGAGGTGGGGAAAAAGCCCCTATGGCAGGTGTGCCCTATCACTCAGCAGACTCATATATAGCTAAATTAATTGAACAAGGATTTAAAGTTGCCATTTGTGAGCAGCTAGAAGATCCAGCAGAAGCCAATGGACTTGTAGAAAGGGATGTAATCAGGGTTATCACTCCTGGGACTATCATTGATAGTGATATTCTCCAGGATAAAGAAAATAATTATCTTGCTGCTATTGTAATTTTCCAGGAAATGATAGGTTTTTCCTATATAGATATTTCTACAGGAGAATTTTATGTTACTGAATTATCTCTGAATAATTTTGATAAACTATGGGATGAATTGGATAGGATCCAACCGAGAGAGCTCATCAGGGATGATTTATTATTGAATAAAAAAGATTTTCAATATTTCTGTGAGAGAAACAAGGTCTTATTAAATGAGCTTAAGGGAATTAATCTAAAAGGGGCAGAAGAATTATTGCTGGACCATTTTCAGATAAATTCCTTATCTATCTATGGCCTGGAAGAATCTCCTGCAGCTTTAATAGCTGCTGGAGAGGTCTTGAGTTTTGTCCAGGAAACCCAGAAAAAAACCCTGAAACATATTAATAGACTTAGTTTTTATAATTTAAATGATTATATGCTTCTTGATACGGCTACCAGGAGAAACCTGGAACTGACTACTTCTATACAGGATAATAGGAAAAAGGGAAGTCTTCTTGCTGTTCTGGACAAAACTTTAACTTCAATGGGTGGACGTTTATTAAAAAAATGGATCAACCAGCCCTTAATTAAAAAAGATTTAATAGAAGAAAGGCTTAATGCTATTGAAGAATTAAAAGGAAATTTCTTATTATTACAGGCTATCCGGAATAATATAGATGGTATATATGATCTGGAGAGAATCCTTTCCAGAATCACTTATGGCAGTGCCAATGCCAGGGATCTGACTGCTTTAAGTTATTCCCTGGAAAAACTTCCTGCTTTAAAAAACAATCTTTTATTATTATCTGCTGATTTTTTCAGCAGACTTAATAGGGATTTTGACACACTGGAGGATATTGCTGATCTTTTAGCTAAGGCCATTGTTGATGAACCACCTGTCTCTATCAGGGAAGGTGGCCTTATAAGAGACGGCTATAATGAAGAATTAGACAGGCTAAGGGCTATAATGCGCAATGGCCGGCAGTGGATAAGTAATCTCCAGGCCAGTGAAAGGGAAAGGACAGGAATTAATTCCTTAAAAGTGGGTTATAATAAGGTTTTTGGTTATTATATAGAGGTTACCAGGGCAAACCTGGACAAGGTTCCAGAAGATTATACCAGGAAGCAAACCCTGGCCAATAGTGAAAGATATATAACCCCGGCCTTAAAGGAAATGGAAAACCAGATCCTTTCAGCTGAAGAAAGGGTTAATGATTTAGAGTATGAACTATTTCTTGAAATCAGGGCTTTTATTGAGAAGAATATTGAAAGAATAAGAAAAATAGCCAACATAGTTGCACTTATTGATGTTATCTCATCCCTGACCCTGGCTGCTGTGGAAAATAACTATACAAAACCTCTTATTTCAGAGGAAATTGTCATAGAGATAAAAGAAGGCAGACATCCGGTAGTGGAAAAAGTGGTTAAAGAAAAATTTGTACCTAATGATACCTATCTTGACCAGGATTACCACCGTTTTCTAATTATAACTGGTCCCAATATGTCAGGTAAATCAACCTATATGCGGCAGGTTGCTTTAATAGTATTAATGGCCCAGATTGGCAGCTTTGTCCCTGCAAGTTTTGCCAAAATAGGTCTTGTTGATAGAATTTTTACCAGAATCGGTGCCAGTGATAGCCTGAGTACAGGGCAAAGTACCTTTATGGTGGAAATGAATGAAGTAGCCAATATCCTTAATAATGCCAGCTCCAGGAGTCTGATTATTCTGGATGAAGTTGGACGGGGAACCAGTACCTATGATGGCTTGAGTATTGCCTGGGCAGTCAGTGAATATATCAATAACCCCGGGAAAATAGGAGCCCGTTCCTTATTTGCTACACATTATCATGAGCTAACCCGGCTGGAAGAGTCTTTTGCCGGCATAAAAAACTTTAATGTACTGGTTGAGGAAAGTGAAGCAGGCATTCATTTTCTTCATAAAATTGTTCCAGGTAAAGCTAATGAAAGTTATGGTATTGAAGTAGCCAAATTAGCTGGATTACCAGAAGAGGTTATAGATAAGGCTAATGGTATTCTAAAAGAGCTGGAAAGTAATAACAAGGAATTATTAATAGCTGAAGAAGGGAACCAGGATCTTGATAAGCAGAATCAAAAAAAGGATAATAGCAGAGGGCAAATGGCCTTATTTGAAGAAAGGAAAAATAGAAGGCAAGAAGAGATTTTAGAAAAACTAATAAATAAAAATCTTTTTAATTTAACTCCAATAGAGGCCATGAATTTTCTGTACCAGTTACAGGAAGAAGCCCGGAAAGGTATCAGGTGATTTGCTTATGGGTATAATTAAACAATTACCGGAGCTAGTTGCTAACCAGATCTCGGCTGGTGAAGTTATAGAAAGACCTGCTTCAATAGTAAAGGAATTAGTAGAAAACTCTATTGATGCCGGTAGTACTGAGATCATTATCGAAGTTGAAAATGGTGGTAAAGACAGTATACGGGTAATAGATAATGGTAAGGGGATAGCTGATGATGATCTGGAATTGGCTTTTGCCCGTTATGCAACCAGTAAAATTGAAACTGTTAGTGACCTTTATTCTATCCGGACCCTGGGCTTCAGGGGTGAAGCCCTGGCCAGTATATCTTCTATCAGTAAGGTGGAGATTTATTCCCGCAGCAAAGATTCTTTAAAGGGATCAAGAATGTTATTGGAAGGTGGGGAAATCATAAAAAAAGAACCTGCCGGAATCCCTGTTGGTACAGATATTACTATAAAGGATATATTTTATAATACACCAGCCCGTTATAAATATTTAAAGACCATTAATACTGAATTTGGCCATATAAGTAATATCATTAGTAGAGAGGCTCTGGCTTATCCGGAAATTAAATTTACCCTGATACATAATAAAAGAGAAGTATTAAAAACTCCTGGTACCGGAGAACTCCTGGATGCTATTTACACTATCTATGGGGAAGAGATAATAAACCAGCTAATTAAGATGGATTATGAAGAGAGTTATATTAAAATAAATGGCTTTATAAGCAGACCAGACTATACCCGTTCTTCCAGAAGCCATCAGCTCTTTTTTGTCAATAAGAGAACGGTTTATAACCGTTCTTTAAGCAGGGGAATAGAGAAGGGTTATCATGGTTTTATTGCACCAGGCAGATATCCGCTGGTATTTTTAAATATAAAGTTAAACCAGGTTCTGGTAGATGTCAATGTTCATCCCAGTAAAAGAGAAGTAAAATTTAGTAGAGAAGAAATAATTGAGAAAATAGTCGAAAAGGGAGTTAAGAAAACCCTTAGCCAGGTAAATACTGCAGTCCAGTTAAAGATAAATAAAAGACGAGAAGCTAAATTTCAAGAAACTAGATTTAATTTTAAGGAATATCTGGACAGGCCCAATTTACATCCAGGCCAAATTGGGTCAGAGGAAAGGGCAAGGGAGATCCACAGTACTAATATCCAGGCTAATGATAAGCAAGAAAGTGCTGAAAAAGCGAAGGATAATCTAATAACCTTGACAGAGAAAAGAGATAATATAAGTGGGTCCAGGACAAGGACTGACAAGAGGGTAATTGGAGAAGAGAAAGCTCCTTTTAGGGCAGGTAAGATAAAAAGAATCTTCGGCCAGATACTAAATACTTATATTCTGGCAGAAGGTACTGATGGCCTTTATATTATAGATCAACATAATGCCCATGAAAGGGTAATCTATGAAAGATATTTTAATAAATTTAATCAGGAGGAAATTATTAGACAGGCCTTAATAGTTCCTGTTAATATTGAATTGACAACCGGAGAAGCAGAGTTAATAAATAAACATTTATCTCTCTTAAATAAACTGGGAATTAAAATAGAAACCTTTGGCAGTAACAGCTTTATTGTAACAGAATTGCCTGTTTTTCTTAAAAATATATCTGGAAATGTGATAGTCAGAGAAATAATTGACCGGATCATAGAAAACAGGCAAAGCCATCAAGCAGCTGAACTGATCACTGATCTAATCAGTCTTATGGCCTGTAAAGCAGCTATAAAAGCAGGAAAGTATATGGATATGAGAGAAATGGAAGAATTGCTGCTTGATCTATTTAAGACAGAGAACCCGGAACGTTGTCCCCATGGCAGGCCTATAATTGTTCAAATTAGCAATGCAGATATTGCCAGGAGTATGGGGAGATAGAAAAGGAGATGAAGATGGCAAAATATCCCTTACTTATAATTACAGGTCCAACTGCAGTAGGTAAAACAGAACTTTCTTTAAAAATTGCTGAAAAAGTACGGGGTGAAATAATTTCAGCTGATTCCATGCAAATCTATCGCTTTATGGATATTGGAACAGCTAAAGCCAGTGCTGAGGACAGGGCCAGGATTAAACATCACATGATTGATATTATAAATCCTGATGAAAAGTATTCTGTAGCCCAATATCAGAAAGAAGTAGACAGGTTAATCAGGGAGATATCTGCAAAGGGGTCTTTGCCAATACTGGTAGGTGGTACCGGCCTATATATAAGGGCTGTAGTACAGGGTTTCCTTTTTCCAGAAATGGAGGTTAACTATCAGTTAAGGGCAGAGTTAAATGAAATAGCCAGAAAACATGGTTCAGCCTACCTCCATCAGAAATTAGCAGAAATTGACCCTGACCAGGCCAGAAAAATCCATCCTAATGATCTGCGGAGAATTATCAGGGGAATCGAGATTTATAAAGAAACTGGCCATAATATGACCTATTATCTTGAAAAACAAAAAAATGCTCCTCCCCGTTATAATACCCTGAAAATCGGTTTAATCAGGGATAGGGAAGAATTGTACTCCAGGATTAATGCAAGGGTAGACCAGATGATAGAAGAGGGTTTAGTGGAGGAAATTAATAATATAATCAAGGATGGTTATAAGATGAGTGCTACTGCCTTACAAGGGTTAGGTTATAAAGAAATTATAGGTTATTTAAAAAATGAATATTCCCTGGAAGAAGCAAAGGAAATTCTCAAAAGGAATACCAGGCACTATGCCAAAAAGCAGATTACCTGGTTTAAGGCAGAAAAGGATATTCATTGGTTCAATTTGACAGGCCTAAATACTGGTGAAGCATATCAGGAGATCCTATGCCTGATTGCAAATTGGAAAAAGGATATATGATGATCCCGATACAGATATAAAGATGATAAAAGCATATATTGTAAAAAGCCTCCATCCTGGATAGCCTGATTCATTTAAATTTGATTATCTGGATGGAGTTTTTATATTTTTATAGGGCTATTTTAAATAAAAGCAAAAATATTATTTATATCTTTACAGGTAACATTTACAGGCTATTATACATATAATACCCTTGTAAGTTAAAAAAACAGGTGAGGGAAATGTATCATAAAAAAAGATTTTCCCAGGATTATATTATAGAAAAATTTACAATGGGTAAAATCCCTATGACAGAAGCCTTTAATAAATTCTTCAATTACCATGAACTTAATATAGAGGAAAGGAATGAAAATAGATATTTCCGGGAAGAAAGAAGCCTGGAACTGAATATAGTAGAGAAAAAAGAAAAAAATCAGGAAGATAGAGAAAAACTTAATAAATTATTAGAAGAGATGGATTCCCTTATTGGCCTGGAAGAGGTAAAAAAAATAATCAGGGAATATATTGCTTTTATTAAAGTGCAGCAATTAAGGGAAAGATACCAGCTGAAAACAAGTCCAGTTGTAATGCATATGATCTTTAAAGGAAACCCTGGAACAGGAAAGACAACCATGGCCAGAATTATAGGAAAAATATTTAATGAGATCGGCTACTTACAGGGTGGAGAATTAATAGAAGCAGAAAGAGCTGATCTGGTTGGGGAATATATTGGCCATACTGCACAAAAAACAAAAAAATTACTGGAACGGGCCCTGGGTGGAGTTTTGTTTATTGATGAAGCTTATTCATTGGCCAGAGGAGGTGAGAAGGATTTTGGTAAAGAATCCATAGATACTATAGTTAAGGCTATGGAGGATTATAAAGATAAGCTGATTATTATTTTAGCCGGTTATCGGGATGAAATGAACTTTTTCTTAAGAACCAATCCAGGCCTGGCTTCCCGTTTTGCCATTCAGATTGATTTTCCTGATTATACAATAGATGAGTTAGTCCAGATTGCTAATTTAATGTATAAAGAAAGGGAATATATCCTGGATGAAAAAAGTAAACATTATATATATAGGATATTAAGTGAAATAAGAAATAAAGAAATTATTAATGGTAATGCCAGAACAGTCAGGAATCTGGTAGAACGCTCCATCAGGCAACATGCCAGGAGAATCATTAAGCAAAAAAATATTAGCAAGAAAGACCTGATATATATCACGAAAGAAGACCTGATTGGGGAGGAAGGCAATAATGAAAAAATGCCTTGTAACCGGGATGCCTAATGTAGGTAAAACTTCTTTTGTAATCAATTTTGCAGAATATATGGGGGTTAAGGAATTAAAATTACATGTCAAACAGGTAGCTGGTTATACCGCTATTAATAATTATAGCCTTGATGAGGCAAGAAGAAAACTGATATCAGTAAAAGACAATGCAACCAAAGAGGTACAGCTTATAAAATTAGAAATTGCCAAAGGAAAAAGCATTAAGGAACTCCAATTAATCGATAGTTGTGGTTTAAGTGATGGTATACATCCTGATGAAGAAGTAAGATTAGCCATGGCCAGAACCCTCAAACTTATCCGGGATACTGAGTTTATTTTACATATAATTGATATTAATAATATAAAAAAAGATAAAAAAGACAGGGATATCCTTTTACCAGTAGACAGACTTATCCTTGATTATGCCTCTCTTGAAAAAAGATATGCAATTCTGGCCAATAAAATGGACCTTTCCTGTGCTGAATTGAATTTTAAGCTATTAAAAAACCACTTAAGGGATATAATTGTAATACCTATTTCTTCCCTATATAAAGAGGGATTTAAAGAAGTCAAAAAAATGGTGTTAAGTTATGTATAAAAGATTTTTGGGTATCTTCCTGATGGGACTTGTCATAAAAATGATGGATGATTATATAGATAAGGAGATTGATCTACTAAAAGGACAATGGAATCTATCTTTAATATTTAAAAATGCTATCCTGCCTTATGCACTCCTTTTATTAATATTTAGTTTATATTTTAATTTTTCTGAAGCAGTCACTATCTTTGCTGCCAGTTATTTTCTGGGAATGGCCAGTGAGTTAAAAGAAACTTTACCCAGTGGACTAATGGCCTGGCAAGAAGGAATTATATTATTAATACTTATTACTTATATTACGTCAGTTCAGGAAAGCCTTGCGGCTATATTGATAGTAATTACTATACAGTTAATAGATGATTTCCTGGACCTGAAAAAGGATAAATATATAGATAATAGAAATCTTGTCAATAAACTGGGTAAATTTAATGCTAGCTTAATAACCCTTGCATTAATGATAATATCATTAAAATATTTTTTAGAAAAAAGCCTTTATTGTTATTCAGCTCTTATATGCTTATATATATTACTTTATCTTATTGAAAAAAAATACGGGAAGGATGAAAGTGTTAACAAATATAATACTTTTGCTTATCATAACAATAATTATCAGCTTTAATCTTGGTTTTTATCTGGGGAAAAAGAGGGGTAAGAAATTAATCTTAAACTCCCTTCCTCTTTATTATAAAGAATTATCTCTAAAAAAAGGTTACTGTATAAGTTGTGGGGAGAAATATATGGTAAAACTAGATGAAGAAGGTAATTAAAATAATTATATTTTGCAGGATTTTTATTTCAACTGTAGAATTATTTAATAGATCNNAATAGATCCATAAGGAGGGGATATTATGAAACAGCAATTAAAAATGCAGGACGCTCTGTTAAATGAGGTCAGGAAGAAAAATATTAAGACAAGCATCTACCTGATAAATGGTACTCAGTTAACAGGCACAGTTACTGGATTTGATAATTACATTATTATTCTAAAGGTTGATGGTAAGGACCAAATGCTTTACAAACATGCTATTTCCACAATTGTACCAGAAGAACCTTTAAAGGACTTATTTAAAGAATAAAATCAGGAAAAGACATTTGCCAGAAAATAGAGGTGTTGGAATGCTAACAAAGAAATGCTTATACAAAAAAACATTAAAATTATTTTTAATCCTTTTCCTGCTAAATAATCTATTGCTGCTACCTGTCCTGGGAACAAATGATATTGTCTATAGTAAAATTAATTGGGATGAAATTTTAAAAGAAAGCCAGTATATCCTGAAAGAAAACGAGAGAGATATACTGGCTAATTTTAGATATAGTATTGCCCTGGCAAACCTGGGTTTAATAATTGAAGCCTTAGAATACTTTGACTATATAAAGGAATTTATTAGCCTTCCAGAGTTTAACTCCAGGATAAATCCCTATCTTGAGCAAGTAAATGAAAAGAGTACAGATATTATGTTATTGAATTATACTGCTTTCAGTGCTGTAATAAATGGGAATTATAGAGAATCCCTGGTCTTTTTCAATAGAATACTTGAGATAGAAAAGGAAAATATCTGGATTAGAAACCTGCTTGCTGCTACCTATCTTGAGCTAGCTGAATATGATAACTCAAAAAGAGAAGCAAAAAAGGCCCTGGAGATTAAAGAAAATAATTATTCCCATTTAATACTTGCTATTGCACATTATAAAACAGGGAACTATATTAGTTCCCTGTTTGAATTACATTCTTCTGGTGATCTGGCTAAAAGAGTTATAAATTTCTAAACTTCTATATATCCCAGGTCCAATAAATCCAGTTTGCTTTTTATTTCTTCAAATATTTCTTTACTGGGTTTAGTATCTGTCTGGATAAGGGATATTGCTTCCCCTGTATTTACATTACGGCCAACCTGCATGTAAGCTATATTTATGCCTCGATTACCAAGGATGGTACCCAGTTTACCAATAATCCCTGGTTGATCCTGATAAAGGGCTATAATAAAGTTTCCGTCCAGTTTAAGGTCAATTCTATAACCATTTATCTCAATTACCCGCTCACCGATAGCAAGGCTTGTACCGGTTAAGCTATATTCTCCCTTTTTAGTTTTTATGGTAATTCTGACCAGGTTGTTTAAGTTATCTGGTTTTTTAATTATACTTTCCTTAATACTTATACCCCGTTCTCTGGCCACTATATAGGCATTCACCAGGTTTACCCGGTGATCCAGAACCGGACCCAGGATCTCTTTAATAGCTGTTGCTGTATAGGGTTTGAGACCTGTATTAAACATTTCCCCACCATATTCAATCTCAATTGCACTTATCCTTTCATAACCCTTCCATTTGGAGAGGAAATTACCCAATTTGCTGATCAGCTTCAAATGTGGTTCAGCTTTTTTAAGAACCTGTGGCTCTATTGTATAAACATTCAGAGGGGATTCTGGTAAATTTCCATATTTCAATACTGCCACTACCTGTTCAGCAGCAGCTATTGAAACATTATCCATGGCTTCTGTGGTTGTACCACCAAGATGACAGGTAACTATTACCTTGTCTTCATATTTCAGCAGGGGATGATCTGGTGATAAAGGTTCTTCCTCAAAAACATCCAGAGCTGCTCCTGCTACTAAACCCTTCCCGATAGCATCAGCCAAAGCTATAGTATCGATATTTTTTCCTCTGGCAACATTGATTATCCTTACATTTTCCTTCATCCGCTGAAATTCTTCTGCACCTAGAATATGATAGGTTTCATCTGTCAAGGGAGTATGTAAGGTAATGTAATCGGCTTTCATAAGTAATTCATCAAAGTCAACTAATTTTACATTTAAATTTTCAGCCTTTGAGAGAGGAATATAGGGGTCATTGGCAATTACCTGCATACCAAAAGCCTGGGCAAATTTTGCTACAATACTGCCAATTCTACCCAGGCCTATAATGCCCAGGACTTTATCCTTTAACTCCACCCCATTATATTTTTTACGATCCCATATACCTTTATATAAGGCCTGATTGGCCTGGGGTACATTTCTTGACAAGGCCAGTAATAAGGCCATTGTATGCTCAGCAGCAGAGATAGTATTACCATTAGGAGTATTAAAGACAATTATGCCCTTTTTACTGGCTTCTGCCAGGTCAATATTATCATATCCTGTACCTGCTCTTCCAATTACTTTTAATTTTTTTGCTTTATCCAGGGCTTCTTTATCCAGTTCTGTAAAACTCCTGACAATAATACCATCATAATCTCCGATAATATTCAGGAATTCCTCCCTGCTTAATTTGTAATCATAGGTTACTTCAAAGCCTTCCTTTTCTAAAATTTTAATACCATCATCAGAGACATAATCACTTACTAATACTTTACTCATCTACTTCATCTCCTCTCAACTACTTTAGAGTATTATTTAATAATTATATAGAAAGATGTAATAAAATGCAAGTATTTATGAAAGGGAAAAATAGAGACAAGACTATCTAAAGAAAAGACTATACAGGAAGAAAAATAATACAGCTAAAAGCAGGAAAAGGAGTCTTGTTCTAGAAATGATATGTAATAGTGGATTGTATTTAAACTAAGGAGGTTTTTATGTATTTAGTAGACTACCATACTCACCCCTATGTCCATGGGGATATAATCGATTATAATGAAAAACATCTGGTTAAATTTATTGATACTGCTATAAAAAAGGGAATCAGGGAAATTGGCTTTACTGATCATGATGAGTTTAGTGATGAAATTGATTGGCAGTTAATGAATATTATTAAAAATTCCAGCCCTATTCCGGTTAAAATAGGGCTGGAATTTGATTATATCCCAGGTAGGGAAGAGGAGATAAAAAGCAAAATAGAAGACTTTAAATTAGACTATGCTATTGGTTCAGTTCATTTTATCGATGGTTGGGGATTTGATAATCCTTCTAATCTAAGAGATTATAAGGATAAGGATATTGACCAGCTCTATATAAGATATTATGAAATACTAAAAGAGCTTATAAAAAGTAATCTTTTTAATATAATTGGCCATTTTGACCTTATAAAAGTATTTGGCTATAGACCGAAAAATATAGATCTTTTAAGTATAATCAGGCCAATTTTACTGGAGATAAAGAGAACTGAACTGGTAATGGAAATAAACACAAATGGCCTAAATAAGCCTGTACAGGAGATATATCCAGCAAAGTTTATCCTGGAAGAAGCTTACCAGCTGAAAATACCTATTACCTTTGCTTCAGATGCCCACAGCCCTGAAAGAGTAGGAGAGAATATAGGCCTTTATGCTGAATATGTAAAAAGTATTGGCTATAAAGAAGTGGCCACTTTTGCTGGAAGAGAGATGAAGATGAAAAGAATATAGCTTTTTTTAAGTTATAGATCAAAAAAGGCAGTAAATATCTACTGCCTTTTTTATTTATTATATGGTTTTCTTTTTTATATAACTAATTTTCTGTAAAGTCCTATAACTTTGCCCAGAATATAAACATCATTTATAATTATAGGTTTCATGGATGTATTTTCAGGTTGTAAGCAGATATGATCTTTTTCCTTAAAGAAGCGCTTAACAGTGGCACCATCTTCAGTCAAAGCAATAACAATATCATTATTATTAGCATAATTCTGTTTTTGGGCAATTACATAATCCCCATCAAAAATACCCGCCTCAATCATACTTTCTCCTTTAACTTCCAGGATAAAGAGATCTTTGGCTGAACTGCTTAAATAATCTACTGGAACAGGAAAATAATCTTCAATATTTTCATCGGCAAAGATAGGCTGGCCTGCTGTTATTTTACCAACAACAGGAATCTGTATCATCTCTTTTTCCAGAGAAGTGATATCAGAACTATCATATAAGACTTCTATTGCCCTGGGTTTTGAAGGATCTCGCCGGATAAAATTTAATTTTTCCAGACTCTTTAAATGACTATGTACAGATGCTGGGGATTTTAAACCTACTGCTTCACCAATTTCCCTCACTGAAGGAGGGTAACCCTTGTCCTGGATTTCTTTTTTTATAAAAGAAAGAATGGCCTGTTGTCTTTCTGTTAATTCTTCCACAGTATTTATACCTCCTATGAAATAGATTTGTAAAGCTTATTTCTCTTATTCCTAATTATTTTAAAAAATATATTATTAAATGCTGAGATATAGCTAGTTCCTTTATATTATAGCACATCCAGGAAATTTTGGCAAACAACCGTTCATTTTTTTTATTATTTTCCTTGACAATAAAACATTTGTTCTGCTATAATAAAGAAAAAGGCAGAACACTTGTTTTGTTTTAAAACATTAGTTTGGTAAGGGAGGAAAATAAATGTACAGAGAGGTTCCGGTAAAGAGTCATAAAGAAGGAAAAAGCTTTAAAATTCTTTCAATCCTATTGATCATTCTTTTTATTTTACTGGTTTTAAGCATCAGTACTAAAGGAAGCAAGCCCCTTGTATATAAAAATATTATTATCAAAGAAGGTGATACCCTCTGGTCAATTGTAAAAGAACATAATCTAAAAGATCAGGACCCAAGAAAAATGATCAGTGAAATAAAAAAAATAAACCAACTGGATGATGTAATACTAAGACCTGGCCAGATTATTCTAATTCCTGAATTTAGTTAAGAAATCTAAGCAACTAAATAAAGGGTGTATATTATGAAGGTAGCAATATATGCAAGAGTTAGCACAGATAAAAAAGAACAGGAAACCAGCATTAAAAGGCAGATTAATGAATTAACTGCCTATTGCCAAGAGCATAATTACAATATTGTAGAAATTATCAAGGAAAAACACAGCGGCTTTGATGAAGACAGAGAAGGTATATTAAATTTGCTGGAGTTATTTAAAGATAAGAAAATAGAAGCAGTAATTATACAGGACAGCACACGTTTAGGGAGGGGTAATGCCAAAATAGCCTTAATTCATCAGATCCAGAAATTAAAGGGTAAGATAATTACTGTCGATGATCATGGGGCTATAGCTTTAAGTGATCTGGAGAAAATGATTCTGGAAATCTTGTCTGTAATCGAAAAATATCAACAGGAACTTACTAATAGGAAAATTAGCAGGGCTATGAAAAAAGCTATAGCAGAGAAAAAATTTCGACCGGAAAAGAATATAAAAAACAGAGAACTTGGTGGGAGAAAACAAAAAGAAGTACCATTAAATGAAATAATCCGTTTAAGAAAGATGGGCTTAACATTTCAAGATATCTCTCTGACCTTAAAAGGACTGGGTTATGATGTTTCCAGGGCTACTGTACATAGAAGATATCAGGAATATATAAATGATATTGATCATGAAAAAAAGAATGGTGATGGAAATAAATAAGAAAATATATAATAAAATATATAATAAAATTTTAGATAGAGATTAAGGTATAAAAACAAAACAGCAGAATAAAGATAAAGATTAAAATTAAGATAAAGATAAAAATGAATATAGATATAGAATTAGAAAAATAAAACAAACCATAAAATACAGAACTAATAATTTGGCGGCCTTCAGAACTGGACCGCCATTTTTATTAGATTTATTTTTTCCATCTCATTATCTTAAGTGAACCTGGGAAATGAGATATTTAAGAAAAAATAGCTATTACCAGGCTTTATTAGATAAAATCATGATTTTAACCATATTTATAGGTATATTTTCGTAAAATAAGTATTTTGCGAAGTTTTTTATTATTGTTTTTATATTTTCTATGCTTTTTTATTAAAAAAAATTGACTTTGAACTTTTTTATTATCTTTCCATCTATATATTTATTTTTATCAATTAAAAATAATTTATATACTTTTTAAAACTATATTCATTTATAATTATTCCTCCAGATATTTGCCAACAATAATTTCTTTTAAGCTTCTTTTAGGTACATGATGTACTTGATCAGAATCCCGATAATATTTTATATCATCATTTTCCTTAAGTTCCTCCAGAACAACTTTTTCCCTGGGTTTACCTAAAGCAATTACATATAGTATTTCATATTCTTCCTTAATATTTAAAATCTCTCTCAAAGCCTTTTTATCAATGGTAGCTATTATACAACCTCCTAAACCATGTTCAACAGCAGTAAGTAAAATATAGGCACTGGCTATACCAGGATCAGATAAATAATTTTTGGAGATTTTACTATCTCCCAGGATTACTATGTAAGCAGCTGGCCTTTCTCCTGCAACTGGTCCCTTCCAGTCTTGTAAATAAGCAGCCCAGGATAAGGTTTTAAAAATCTCTTCATTTATTTCTCTTTTATTGCTGATAATATACTTTAAAGGCTGTTTATTGCCTGCAGAGTTTCCTAGTCGGGCATTATCCAGCATCTCTTCCAGAATTTCTATGGATATCCTCTCTTCTTCAAAAAATCTACGATAGGACCTGTTTTTTTTAACTAATTCCTTTAAATGCATTTAAACCCCTTCCCCCTTTATATTTTATATACTTTGCTTAAATATTTATTACAGGAATATATTTTATATAATTATATTTAATTCTACTGCTTATATATTTTCCTATAGTAAATTATAACTGAACTGAAAGAAAGCTGTCAAAATATCTTGCTATTTTTTAATTTACCTCTCTTAGCTCATTACTAAATAATCTATTTAATTTAATAATTAGTTTTATTTTTCTAAATGCTTATGTTATAATTAGACTATATCTATATGATTAAACAGGATTGCAGGTAATAATATATTTTACTCTAAATGTANNCTTTATTTTAAAAGGAGTGAATTTATGAAAAAAATTAAAATCTTGACAGACAGTGCCGTTGATCTACCACAGAATTTGTTAAAACACATTGAAATTATACCAATATCTTTATTAATTGATGGCCAAAACTACAAAGATACTGTGGATATTACGAAGAATAAATTTTATAGCTTAATTGAAAAAGCTAAGAATTTTTCTGGCACTGCTGCACCCTCTCCCTATGAGTACTTCAAAAAGTACCTTAGTGAAACAGATAATGTTTTTGTATTTACCATCTCTTCTGCCTTAAGTAGTAGTTATAGCAATGCAATGTTGGCAAAAAAAATGTTGGCAGAACAGTTATCAGAAAAAACCAATAAGGCAATTCATGTTTTTGATTCTCTCAATGCCTCTATTGGCCAGGGTTTAATTATTTTGAAGTTAAAGGAATTGCTTGAAAAAAACCTACCCCAACAGCAGATTATAGAACAGGTTGAAAACTATATAAAAAATACAAAGACCTTTTTTGTCCTGGATAAGATGGACAATTTAATAAAAAGTGGACGTATCAATAGGTTAATGGGCAAAATAGTTTCATCTCTTAATATAAAACTGATTCTGGGAAAATCTGAACAGGGAGATATTGTCTTATATGACAAAGTACGTGGTACCAAGAATTCCCTGAATAGATTATTAACCCTTATAGAAAAACATGGGAATAAGCTGGAAGAAAGGATTTTGGGTATTGCTCATTATGATTGTCTGGAAAAAGCCATGCAATTTAAAGAAAAAGCCCAGCAATTATTCCCTTTTAAAGATGTTATTATAACAGAAATGGGGCCAACCATTGCTACTTATGCAGACCAGGGTGGGCTTCTAATCAGTTTTTAAAAGAAAAGAGCTGTTTCCATAAGGGAACAGCTCTTTTTTAGTTATCTTTTAATTAACTATTTGGATTTAATTTAATACTAATTTATTTAATATAGATATATAAATATATAAATATATATTAATAAAACATAACTATTAATATTTCTTTTACTTAAATATTCCCTCCAGTTCTGCTACCTGTGTTACATCCTTATCTCCCCTACCTGATAAATTAACTATAATAATCTGCTCTTTATCCAGTTTAGGAGCCAATTTGATGGCCTGAGCTACAGCGTGGGAACTTTCCAGGGCAGGTATAATCCCTTCTACCTTTGAAAGCAGGTGAAAGGCCTCCAGGGCTTCTTCGTCACTTATTGTTAGATATTGAGCCCTTCCAGATGCCTTTAAATAACTGTGCTCAGGACCAACACCGGGATAATCCAGGCCTGCAGCAATTGAATGGGTTGCAGCTACCTCTCCCTTTTCGTCCTTTAACATATAACATTTGAAACCATGGATAATACCAGATTCCCCATAGCTGATTGAGGCTGCATTTTCACCAGGGGCAGCCCCTTTTCCTCCAGGCTCAACACCAATTATATTTACACCTTCATCTTCCAGGAAGGGATAAAAGAGACCAATAGAATTACTTCCTCCACCAACACAGGCTATTAAGTAATCAGGTAATCTTCCCTCTTTTTCCAGGATTTGTTCCCTGGCTTCTCTACCAATAACTGATTGAAAATCTCTCACTATTGTCGGATATGGATCAGGACCTACAGCAGAACCCAGCATATAAAAAGTATCTTCCCGGTTCTCTACCAGATCTTTCAGGGCTTCATCAACAGCATCCTTTAGAGTTGCTGTTCCTGTACTGACTGCTTTTACCTTTGCTCCCAACAACTCCATACGAAAAACATTCAAATATTGTCTTTTGGTGTCTACTTCTCCCATATAAATAATACATTCCATGCCCAATAAAGCACAGGCAGTAGCTGTGGCTACTCCATGTTGTCCGGCTCCAGTTTCAGCTATTATTCTCTTTTTCCCCATTCTTTTTGCCAGCAGAGCCTGTCCAATACAATTATTTATTTTATGGGCACCGGTATGATTCAAGTCTTCTCTTTTCAGATAAATTTTGGCACCATTTAATTCTCTGGTCAAATTTTCTGCATAATATAAGGGTACCGGCCTGCCAACATATTCCTTTAGATAGTAAGCAAGTTCTTTTTGATAATCAGGATCTTCCCGATATTTTTCATAGGCCTTTTTTAAATCATCCAATACAGCATTTAGTTCTTCTGGCACATATCTGCCACCAAATTCTCCAAAAAACCCCTCACTGGCTCTCCTATTTTTTTTCATTTGTTTATACAGCTCCTCTCTTCTATATACTCTTATATAATATTAAACCCTACTCTTGAAGAGTAGAGTAAATAAAGATAAGCCTTGTTGACCTCAAAGCTCTAAACTCTGCTATTACTCAACTCTTCTAATTCTCTATGCAAAATATATATTATTTGGTCTGATATACACTCAGGACCTCTCCATAATAGATACAGTGATAATCTTCATCAGGATACCATTTGTTCATATATTCAAGGTTTAAATTTACAGGATCCATTTCCTGTTTATAAACTACCTGGCACTCGAAATGTATTTTCCCTTCTCCGATAATTGGTGTTTTGACAAGCCTTCCTTTTACTGGGGTTAAACCACATACCTCAAACTTATTAATATCCCTACCAGAATTACGGCCACAATAGATCAGTTCTTTTTTTAAATCATTATCTTCTGGTAAAGTTACTGTAAATTCATTACTCTTTTCAATCAACTGATAAGTATAGCGGGACTTTCTCACCATAATCATAAAAATTGGTTTCCCCCATAGATGACCAAGACTACCCCAACCAATAGTCATAGTATTTATTCTTTCATCACTTGCTACAGTCAAAAAAGCCCCTTTACTGATATTTTTTAATACTATGTCATAATAATCTTCAAAAGACTTCTTACTCACTACTTACACCTCTTTCTTCTTCCAGAAAACTTTTATTCTCTTACAGGATCAACCATGAAAAAAGGCAGCTACTTCTTCCAGTAAATTCATTATAGGCAGGTTCTGTGGGCAGACTTTTTCACATTTACCACACCTAATACAATTATCTGCCTTGTTTTCTTCGGCCTGGGACTGATATCTTTCCTTATTTTCTTCATATTTATTATATAATTTAGCTGTATTAAAGAGATAAAAGTTTTCAGGGATGTTTACACCATTGGGACAAGGCATACAGTAGGAACATCTGGTACAGGTAATAGGTCCTCGCATTTTATCTGTAATTTCCTCTATTACATCCAGTTCCTCTAGGGACAAATCACCAATAGCTGAAGAGTTTGCACTGATAATATTTTCTTTTACCTGTTGTAAATTACTCATACCACTTAAAACTACATTAACTTCTTTCTGATTCCATAACCATTGTAATGCCAAATCAGCCATTGTATTATTGATATTATTATCTTTCAATATCCTTTTTACTTCTACAGGTGCTTCACCTGCCAATAATCCGCCCCGTAATGGCTCCATAATCACAACAGCCAGACCCTTATCATGGGCATATTGTAAACCTTTCTTTCCAGCCTGGTATTCTGTATCTAGATAATTGTACTGTATCTGGCAAAAATCCCAGTCATAGGCATCAACAATTTCTTTAAATACTTTATATTCATCATGAAAAGAAAAACCAATATATTTAATTTTCCCTTCATCCCTAACCCTTTCCAGCCATTGTAGTATATTTAAAGATTTCATTTTCTCCCAGCTATTTCTATTTAAGGCATGTAATAAATAAAAATCAATAAAAGCGAGATCCAACTTCTCTAATTGCTTATCCAAAATTTCATCAGCATCTGCTATTTTTTCTACTGACCAGACAGGTAATTTAGTGGCAACTTTAACTTTTTCACGATAACCATCTTTCAAGGCTTTTCCTACTAAAATTTCACTATTACCATTATGATAGGGCCAGGCTGTATCAATATAATTTACCCCTTTATCAATAGCATAACGGATCATCCTGATAGCTTCTTCTTCATTTATATTAGCAGGTTCCTTATCTATTGTAGGTAATCTCATGGCACCAAAGCCTAAAACAGAAATCTTTAAATCTGTTCTACCAAACTTCCTATATTTCACTTTAATCCCCCTCTATTATATACCATTTAACTAAATTTCTTTTATACTACTTTACTGTATTGAGCTTTATAAAGATGATAATATGCTCCACCTTTATTGATTAACTCCTGGTGATTCCCCGCTTCTATTATCTCTCCATCATCAATAACAAAGATTCTATCGGCATTCCGGATTGTTGAGAGCCGATGGGCAATTACAAAGGATGTTCTTCCTTTTAATACAACATCTGTCGCCTTTTGAATTAATATTTCTGTTTGGGTATCAATGCTGGAAGTTGCTTCATCAAGTATTAATATCTTGGGATTATAAAGAATTATCCGGGCAAAAGAGATTAATTGCCTTTGTCCGGTGGAAAGACGAGAACCACCTTCATTTAGTTCTGTTTCATAACCATTTTCCATAGACCGGATAAAAGGATCAGCATGGATTGTTTTGGCAGCCTCAATTACCTCTTCATCGGTAGCATCCAGTTTTCCGTAACGGATATTATCCATAACTGTTCCAGAAAAGATAAAGGAATCCTGCATCATAACTCCAACCTGTTTTCTTAAGGATTCGATAGTAACATCACGAATATCAATTCCATCAATTAATATTTCTCCACTATCGATATCATAAAACCTGGTCAGGAGATTAATAATTGTACTCTTGCCAGCACCTGTAGCCCCCACTAGAGCTATAGTCTCTCCAGGTTCTACAGTAAAAGTCATCTTCTTCAGGACCTTAATATCTTTCTCATAACTAAAGGTTACATTTTTAAATTCTACCTTCCCTTTTACCTCAGGTAATTCAATGGCATCTGCTTTATCAACTATAGCCGGTTCTGTATCCAGGACCTGAAATACCCTTTCAGCAGCAGAATTAGCAATCAGTATCTGGTTATAAAAATTGCTCAATTCAATAATGGGTTGCCAGAAACGCCAGACATAATTACCCAGGGCAATTAAGGTTCCTACAGTCACAAGTCCTGTTTCTAAATACTTTAAACCAACATAGTAAACCAGAATACCGCTAATCGAATTAACGACCAGGACTGAAGGAAAAACTGAATGGCTTAACATGACTGCCTTCATCCAGGTTCTTTTGTAGAGGTCAACCAATTCCTTGAATATACTGCTATTCTTTTCCTCCCTGACAAAGGCCTGGGTTACTTTTATACCTGTAATACTCTCATGAATATAGGCATTTAAATTAGAACCCTTCTTTTGAACTTCGCGCCAGGCCAACCGGATTTTGTTTTTCAAAAGAAAGACTATGGTTATTAAAATAGGAGATACTGACAAGGCTATCAGGGTTAAGCGGAAATGAATCCGGAACATTATTATCATGATTATAAAAAGGGTAAAGATATTAATAACTACATTTATAACACCATTTTGCAGTAAATCCTGTAATGTATTAACATTATTCATGACCCTTGTTATAATCTTCCCTGCGGGTAAGGAGTCAAAAAAATTAAAGGAAAGTTTTTGAATATGGCCAAAAACTTCTTTACGTAAATTTTTGATTACATTATGACCAATTTTATTAGTAACAAGTACTCTATATTTAATAGCTATATTACTTATAGCCAATAATAGGAAATATGTTATAGAAACCATTAAAAGGCCTTTAATATTACCATTGGCTATATATTTGTCAATAGCAAGCATTATCAGGATGGGATTAAGTAAATCTGCTAATCTTGCTACTGACATCAGCAATAATGCCAGGCTGACCTGTAATTTATATGGTTTTAAATATCCCAATAAGCGTCTTAATGTTCTTGGGTCCACTGTCTCGATACGTTCATCTTCAAAATACCTGTTCCTGGCTGACATTAGGCCATCACCTGCTCTTCACTTATTATATCATCATCTAAAAGGTCTTTATATTGTTCTTTAAATATTTTAAAATACTCACCTTTTTGGGCAATAAGTTCTGCATGAGTACCTCTTTCAGCAATCCTACCTTCTTTTAAGACAATGATTTCATCAGCATTTCTTACTGAAGAAATCCTGTGAGCTATTATAAAAGTAGTACACTTTCTCTGCATATTTTCCAGAGCATCCTGAATCATCTGCTCAGTTTCCATATCAACAGCTGAGGTGGCATCATCCAGGATTAATATTGGCGCCTTTTTAATCAAAGCTCTGGCTATGGATATTCTCTGCTTTTGTCCTCCTGATAAGCCAACTCCCATTTCACCCACAACTGTCTCATATCCTTTTTCCATTTTTTCAATAAAGTCTTTAGCTCCTGCTATTGCAACAGCCTCATTTATTTCTTCCATTGATGCTGAAGATACCCCAAATACTATGTTTTCCCTGATAGTTTCAGAAAATAAGAAAACATCCTGCATAACAGGGGCAACATTATCTCTTAAAAAGTTCAGATCTAGATTCCTTACATCAATATTATCTATCAGAACCTGTCCCTCAGTAGGATCATAGTAGCGGGCAATTAAGTTAACCAGAGAAGTTTTTCCACTACCTGTGGCACCCATAATGGCAATGGTGTCACCAGGTTTAGCATGTAAAGAAATATTTTCTAATACTACTTCATTATCTAACCTTAAAGAAACATTGCGAAATTCTATATCACCTTTGAGTTCCTCTAGAATCACTGGATTTTCCGGGCTGGTAATTTCTGGCTCTGTATCCAGGATAGTAAAGATCCGTTCCCCAGAAACAATGGATCTATTAATTAAATCTACCATGCCTCCCAGCATAAACATTGGCATTAATAACATCCAGAGATAATTATTAAATTGCACCCATTCACCCAACTGTATTTCCCCATTTATTACCATCCTGCCACCAAAGAATAAAAGAAATAAGGTGGTCAAACCACTGAAAAATTCCATTAAAGGAAAATATTTTGCCCAGATCCCTGCTGCAGCAAAATTTCTCCTGAAAAATTCTTCATTTTCTGTATTAAATTTTTCCATTTCATATTTTTCCCGATGAAATGATTTAACAATCCGTACTCCAATAATATTTTCCTGTACCGTACTATTTAAACGGGAAAACTGTTCTCTAACTTTCCTGGCAACAGGTTTTATTCTTTTTGAAAACCTTAGGGCAAAAAAGGCTACAAAGGGAGTTGATAACATTGTCAACAGAAAGAGCTTAAGGCTAATTCTTGACAAGACAATAGAGGTAAAAAACAAATAAAAGAATATTTTGGTAAGATTAATGGTTCCATCACAGGTTAGTTGGCGTATTGCCTCCATATCACCAGTCATTCTGGACATTAATTCTCCTGTTTTATTTCTGTTAAAAAAGTTGAAGGATAATTTCTGCAAATGATCATAAACTGCCTGTTTTAAGTCATTAAAAACACTCTGTGAAAAGAATTCAACAAAATACCTTTCCCCAAAAATAAAAAGAGAACGAAATGTTGCGGCAAGAAAAAAACCCAGAAGTAAACCTGGCAGAAGAGTTAGGTTGCTTCCCCGGATCACATCATCAACTAAAATCTGAGTTAATTTGCCTGGCACCATGGCAATGATTACATTTAAAATAGAAAATAAAATTGCTAAGATAAAAAACCACTTATACTTTTCAGTATATTTCCAGATCTTCTTTAAGATATACACATTCTTCCTCCTCGTCCAAATATTCAGCAAGCATACTTGTTTTTATGTAATTTTAATATGACTAAATCTTTATATTATTTTCTTTCTTTTAACTTTTTAACTTATTATTAATTTCTGTTAATAAGTGTATTATCCTGGCAAAACCTATAATGATGATTCCTATTACTGTAGTGCTAATTATTAGTAAAAAGCCCATAAATAAATCAATACCAGCAGAGGCAAAGAGTAGGTATCCTCCTATAATAAAACCAGTTACTATAAAGAGATAACCAATAACAGTTATAATTGTCGCCAGTATACTATAATCTTCTTTAGGCCGACTATACCTTTCTTTACCAGATAAGCTTTCTGTTAAATATATCCTTGTCTTTTCCATTCTATCATCCCCCTTTACCAAAATCTAACTTGCTAATATCTTCTCTTGTAAATTCATAAATTTGGTTACAGAAATGACACCTGACCTCTACTTTACCTTCTTTTTCAATTATATCATCAAGTTCTTCCCGGGGAAAAGATGTTAATAGTACACCAATCCTTTCCCGGTCACACTTACATATATATTCTACCTCTTTTCTTTCCATAATTCTATAATCAAAACTGGCCAATACTAAATCCAGGATTTCTTCAGGTTTTTTTCCTGCTTCTATTAATTGGCTTACTGAATTTATATCCTTTAGATTTTCTTCCAGAATTTCGATTGTCTCTTCTCTGGCCCCTGGTAAGAGCTGAATTATAAACCCCCCTGCTGCCTTTACACTATGGTCTCTATCCACCAGTACACCCAAGCCTACTGCTGAAGGAGTTTGTTCTGATTGAGCATAATAATAGGTAAGATCATCTCCAATCTCGCCACTAATTAAAGGTACAGAGCTTTCATAGGATTCCCTTAATAATTTTTTCTTAATAACTCTTAATTGTCCCCTCCCTATAGCTCCAGCTACATCCAGTTTTCCTTCTTGATTTAATAATAAAGGCAGTTGTGGGTTATTTACATAACCTCTAACTGTACCTTCCTGGTTAGCTTCAGTTATAATCCTCCCAAGAGGACCATCACCTTCTATTATAAGGCCGATCTCTTCTCCACCCTTGATCATTGAACCCATCAGTAAAGAAGCACTGAGAGCACGCCCTAAAGCTGCAGTAGCTACTGGAGTAGTATTATGGGCCTGTCTTGCTTTTTCTACTAATCGGGTAGATCGAACTGCAAGAGCCCTTATTTCTTTATTTGTAGTTAGAACCCTGATTAAATAATCCTGCATATTTTTCACCATCTTTCCTTTAAGCATTTAGCCACACTCTATATTATTTTAATACATATTTATCAATAGTTCAATTCTACTTGGGACAAAATTATAATAAGCTTGACAGAAAGTAACACAGCTATTTAAAATAAGGGTAAAGAGCTAATAAAAAGGAGTTGTTATAAGAAAGTGCCTATAAAAAAGGGTCAAGAAGTACTAATTAATATTGATAATTTATTATTCCCCAATGTAGGAATCAGTAAAAACAAGGATTATGAAATTAGAGTAAAAAATACTATACCAGGCCAAAAGGTAAAAGTTTTAATAACCAAGAAGAAAAAAGACTTTTTTGAAGGTAGGTTATTGAAAATTATCGCCCCTTCTCCTCTGGAAAACCAGCCTAAATGTATCCATGCTGATGAATGTGGAGGCTGTAATTACCAGGGAATAGATTACCACAATCAACTTAAACTAAAAGAAAAGCAGGTTAAGGAGCTATTAGAGAACAACCTGCCAGGAGATTATATTTTTCATGAGCTGGTTCCCAGCCCGGAAATTAAGGAATATAGAAATAAAATGGAATTTAGTTTTGGTGACCAGGAAAAAGATGGTGACCTGCAACTGGGTATGCACCCCAGGGCCAGACGCTTTGATGTTATCACAGTAGACCAATGTCAATTGGTTGATGTAGATTTTAGACTTATCCTTTCTACTGTTTTAAATTACTTTAGAAATTATGACTACAAAAGATACCATATAATTAAACGTGAAGGATATTTACGCCATCTGCTTATCCGTAAAGGATTGAAAACCGGAGAACTTATGGTTAATCTAGTGACAACATCACAGGAGGAGCATGATTATACAGAGCTCACTGAAGTGCTGAAAAACCTGCCTCTCAAAGGAAAATTAGTCAGTTTTCTGCAAACTATAAACAATGATTATTCGGATACAATTAAAAGTGAAAAATTAATTGTACATTATGGAAGAAAATATATCCTGGAAGAAATCCTTGGCTTAAGCTTTATGATAACCCCCTTTGCTTTTTTCCAGCCAAACACATATGGGGCAGAAAAGCTATATGAAACAGCTTTAAAATTTATAAATAATCCTGCTGATAAAGTTATTTATGATCTTTATTGTGGTACAGGAACTATTACACAAATACTGGCTAAAAAAGCCAGGGAGGTCTATGGTATTGAAATTAACGAAGAAGCAGTAGCTATAGCCAGGGAAAATGCCAGAATAAATAAGCTTAATAACTGTAAGTTTATTGCCGGTGATGTGCTGGAAAAAATAGATGAATTAAATGAAAAACCAGATCTGATAGTAGTTGATCCACCAAGACCTGGTATCCATGCCAGAGCACTGGAAAAAATTATAAATATAGCCCCCGATGAACTTCTTTATATTTCCTGTAATCCTATCTCTCTGGTAAGGGATCTGCAAATATTACAGGAGGCCAATTATAAGCTTACCAATATACAATGTGTAGATATGTTTCCCTTTACTCAACATATTGAAACTGTAGTTCATTTGCTTAAATAAAAACCTAGAGGTCCTCTTCTGTTGCTGCTACATCTTTAATACTTTCATGGAAATCCTGCTTTAAGGCAGGTTTTTCTTTTCTAAATACTTTTTTTATTATACTATTATTTGTCTCCTTCTCCTTATTAATTGCATTTTCCAGGGATTTAAAACCTTCTTCTACTGTCTGTATTAATTGTCCCAATAACTCTAACTCTTTTAATTCCCGGTTATATTTGTACTTAATATTATTTTCCAGATGATTTACTAATCTATTTTTAATTGAGTTAAATCTTTCTTTCAGGTTAATGCTTTTTAAGATGATTTTAATTAAGACAGCAGATATAATACCCAGAAGGAGAACAAATAAAGCAGGTTTCAGATTTAAAAGAATCTGGCCAAACTGATTATTTAATTCCTGAAAACTAACGATTTGATCGAAGTTAAAATTTATTAAAGCCTGTAGGACAATATAAAAAGTACCAAATAAACCTAATAAAATAAAGATTTTATCACTGTTTTCAATAATATTTATTATAGATAAAATAATTCTTTTTTTCTCCAGAAAGTAATTTTCAATAAAAACGGGAGTATTTACTAAATCCCGTTGTCTTTTTAATAATAACTTATATTTCTCTATAATATCCTTGATCCAGGGAACCTCTTCCCCTATATCTTCTTTTACATTTTTATTGATTTTTGAAAAATAACTATTAAGACAAAAAATAATGACAATGGAAAGGATTAATAAAAACAAAATAAAGTAATTATATAAAGAAAAAAACAAACCATTATTATGTAAAAAACTGATAATATTTATCTGTTCCATAAAAAATACCTTCCTTATATTCTATTAAAATCCTTTTATCCACTAAAATAATAGCTTATTAAAGCAAGTTCTCCTCTAGCCAGTTTATGATATCAGCAGATTCATAGAGGGGATTGCCATCAATAAATAGACAGGGCACCTGTTCTTTGCCACCGATACTAATTAGTTCCTTCCTGGCCTCAGGATCTTCCCGAATATTTTTAAGAATAAAGCTATTATTTAGATTGTTTTTTTCGATAAAATTCAGCACCTTTTTACAATAGGGACACTGGGGGAAATAATACAAAATTAACTCTTTCAACTTCTGTCCACCTTCTTTCCAAGGATATTAAGTATTCATTTCTATTATATTAAAACAGACAATAAAAAGCAATTGTTTTTAATTTGTGGACTATGATATAATTTTTATAAGTAAGTTTTTCAGGAGGCCTTCATAATGCTTTATACTCAAGCTCTTAATAGATTTATAAAATATTTAGCAGTTGAAAAAGGTTATTCTCCATTAACCATTAAAGAATATACCAATGATCTGCAATTATTCCACCGTTATTTGCTTGAAAATTGTAGATATCCAGAGGATTTTGAGGTAAAGCAAATCTCTCGTTATGATATTACAGATTTTTTAGCTGATTCTATATTAGTAGATGAAAATAGTCCTGTAACGAGAAACAGGAAATTGTATTCAATACGCTCTTTCTTCAAATATTTGCAAAAAAACGAAATAATTAAGGAAAACCCGGCCCTTTTAATAGAAGCCAGCAAAACTGAGATCCGGTCTGAGCCTATTTATATGAAATTAGATGAAGCCCGGAGATATATAGATGCAATAATCAAGGAAAAGGGGATTAATAGAACAAGGGACCTGGCTATTGTAAAATTATTTCTATATACAGGTCTGCGAGTTTCTGAATTAGTAAATCTAAACCTGGATGATATTGATTTTTCCAATAAATCTATTAAATTTTTTGGTAAAGGAAATAAGGAACGTACTGTTCCTTTACATGATGATATAATTGAAAGTATTAATAATTACCTGGAGGAAAGACAGGAAATCAAAATAAAAAATAAAGGGGATCAAAAGGCCTTATTTATTTCCAGACATGGCCGTAGAATAAATGTCAGAACCGTTCAATTAATGGTCAAAAAATATGCCAAATTAGCTGGTATAAAAAATGCCAGTAAAATAACACCCCATAAACTACGCCATACTTTTGCATCCTTATTATATTATCAAACAAAAGACTTAAAAATACTACAGGATTTACTTGGCCATAGCAATATAGCCACTACTCAAATCTATACACATACAGATATAGAAGAAAAAATTCAGGCAATAAATAAAATGCCTGATTTATCAAATTAAAGCTTATTTTCAAATAAAAAAAACTCTTGGCTAAGAGTTTTTACTGGATAAAAAAATGGTGGTGAGAGGCAGAATCGAACTGCCGACACGTGGATTTTCAGTCCACTGCTCTACCATCTGAGCTATCTCACCACATTAATGGTTGCGGGAGCCGGATTTGAACCGGCGACCTTCAGGTTATGAGCCTGACGAGCTACCAGACTGCTCCATCCCGCGTTATTGGTGAGCCATGGAGGAATCGAACCTCCGACACCCTGATTAAAAGTCAGGTGCTCTACCGACTGAGCTAATGGCTCACTTCTGTAATGACGATATATATAATAACATTTTAATTATTTCCTGTCAAGGCTTTTGAAGATTTTTATCAGACCTCCATAAAAAATCTCCTTAGAATTAATTCTTTTCCTCATTTAAGACTTCTTTTCTCCCTTTTCCTCCCTTTTATTTCATTTTCCTTTCGGAAAAAACTTATTTTTATTTTTATATTTTTCAGGCAGGATTTTTCAAAAATACGGTGAAATACAATATGTAGTGTTTATTATAATAATATGAATACTATATATAGTTGCTGCTAAAATAATCTTTCTTAAATTAAAATTGTAGAAAAAAGGAAAAGGAGGCTTTTCTTCTTTAGTTGACAATAGATCTATTCTATTTTAATATATTGATTTGTAAACAAAAAAATTAAGGGGGATTATTATGATAAGGTATATCAAAAAAAGAGATGGGAGAAAAGTACCTTTTGATGAAGCAAAAATTAAAAATGCAGTTTATAAAGCCAGCAAAGCAGTCAATATAGAAAATGAAGAAATTGCAGAAGAAGTAACCAAAGCCGTTCTATCCTACTTAAATATATTTTTTAAAGAAGAAGGTATTCCAAATGTAGAACAGATCCAGGACCTGGTTGAGAAGATACTTATTGAAAAAGGCTATTCTGAGATTGCCAAGGCTTATATCCTCTACCGGGAACAGAGGGCTAAATTAAGGGATACTAAAAGAGTTTTAAGTGAAGCTTTAAATATAATCAACCGTTACCTGGATCGGAGTGATTGGAAGGTTAATGAAAACAGTAATATGAGTTTTTCCTTACAGGGCTTAAATAATCATATATCCTCTGAAATAACCAGCCAATATTGGTTACAGGAAGTTTATCCAAGAGAAATTAGAGAACTTCATGTTTCCGGTGATCTACATATCCATGATTTAAATGCCTTATCAGTTTATTGCTGTGGTTGGGATTTACATGATTTATTATTAACTGGCTTTGGTGGGGTTTCTACAAAGGTAGAAAGCAAGCCTCCTAAACATTTCAGGACAGCCCTTGGACAAATAGTTAATTTCTTTTATACCCTCCAGGGAGAGGCTGCAGGAGCACAGGCCTTTGCCAATTTTGATACTTATCTGGCTCCATTTGTCTATTATGATAATTTATCCTATAAAGAAGTTAAACAGGCTATGCAGGAATTCATTTACAACATGAATGTCCCTACCCGGGTTGGTTTTCAAACCCCCTTTACCAATATTACAATGGACCTGGTTCCTTCTCCTTCCATTGCAGAACAACCAGCAATTATTGGTGGTAAACCTATGGATAAAACCCTGGGTGAATTTCAGGAAGAAATGAACATGATAAATAAAGCCTTTGCAGAAGTTATGATGGAAGGTGATGCAAAAGGCAGGGTCTTCTCCTTCCCTATACCTACCTATAATATTACAAAGGATTTTGACTGGGATAACCCTATCTATGATCCCATCTGGGAAATGACTGCTAAATATGGTATCCCCTATTTTTCCAACTTTATAAATTCTGATATGGATCCAGATGATGCCAGATCAATGTGTTGCCGCCTCAGACTGGATAACCGGGAATTACGAAAACGTGGTGGTGGCCTTTTTGGCGCCAATCCAATGACTGGAAGTATTGGTGTTGTTACAATTAATTTACCCCGTATAGGTTATCTGGCCAATAACAAAGAAGAGTTTTTCTCTAGACTGGAAAAACTGATGGAAGCAGCCAAAAATAGTCTTGAAATTAAGCGTAAAGTTCTGGAACAATTTACTGACTATGGCCTCTACCCCTATTCAAAATTTTACCTGCGGGATGTCAAGAAGAGGTTTGATAATTATTGGCAAAATCATTTTAATACAATAGGAATCAATGGAATGAATGAGGCCTTAATTAATTTTATGGGTAAAGATATTGGTACTGAAGAGGGACTTAAATTTGCCATTGAAGTTCTGGATTTTATGAGAGCAAAAATGCTTGAGTTTCAGGAGGAAACTGATAACCTTTATAATCTGGAAGCTACTCCTGCTGAAGGAACCTCTTACCGATTTGCCCGGTTAGATAAGGATAAATTCCCTGATATTATTGTAGCCAATGAAGAAAGGGTAGTAAATGAAGGGGCTGACCCTTATTATACTAACTCTACCCATCTGCCAGTAGGTTATACAGATGATATTTTTACTGCCCTGGAATTACAGGATGAATTACAATCCAGATATACTGGGGGTACAGTATTACATGGTTTTATTGGTGAAAGAATGCCCTCTAAAGAAAGTACAAAATTAATGGTCAAGAGAATAGCAGAAAACTTTAAATTGCCTTATTTCACTATTACTCCTACTTTCAGCATCTGTCCTGTTCATGGCTATTTGGCTGGTGAATATGAGTATTGTCCAAAATGTGATGCAGAAATGGGTTATCAGACAGATATAGCATAAAAAAAGAAGAACTTTATGATTCAGGGTCATGTGGGCAAAATCCCGTAAACAGACAGATAAAGCATAATAAAGAAGGTTTATATAATGAAAATCAGTGGATTACAAAAAACAAGTCTCATCGAATATCCAGGAAAAATAGTTAGTGTAATTTTTACACAGGGTTGTAATTTCAGGTGTCCCTATTGCCATAATTCAGAATTAATAGCTCTGGAAAGTATTACTGAGGCCTATTTCCCCCAGGAATATGTCTTGCAATTTTTAAAGAAAAGAAAAGGTTTAATAGATGGTGTCAGTATTACAGGGGGAGAACCATCACTACAGGTTGGTTTATATGAATTCATAAAGAAAATCAAAGCTATTAATTTACAAACAAAACTGGATACAAATGGCAGCAATCCTGAATTAATTAAATTACTGCTAAAAGAAAATTTGATTAATTATATAGCCATGGATATTAAAGGACCCCTGGATAGGTATGATGAGATTACAGGGACCAGGATTAATCCTGACAATATTCTCCAGAGTATTTCTCTCATCCAGAATTCAGGAATTGACTATGAATTTCGGACTACCTTTGTACCCGGCCTTCATAATCTTAAGGATCTGGAGGATATTGCCCTTTTAATCAGAGGTAGTCGGAGGTATTTTATACAAAACTTTAGGCCAAATAAAACCTATGATCCAGAGTTAATGAAGGTTAATGGCTTTCCTCCTGGTCTACTGGAGGAATTTAAAGATAAGGCCAGTGCTTTTATAAAACATGTAGAAATAAGAGATTAAAGGGAGGTAAAATTTATGGAGAGGCAAAAATGTGAAATTTATTCAAGGGTGGTTGGGTTTTTGACACCTGTATCCCAGTGGAATCGTGGTAAAAAAGAAGAATTTAAAGACCGGAAAACCTATGATAAATTATTGGCTGTAGAAAAAGACCAATAAATAATAATTTCTAATGAATAACAGGAATAAATAGGTCAATATATAATAAAAACCCCTTAAAAGGGGTTTTCTTCTTTCTCTATGGCAAATAATTTAGGGGATTAACAGTATTTTCGTCTTTATAGATGCGAAAATCAAGATGACTACCAGTACTGGTGCCTGTACTGCCGGCCTGGGCTATAATCTGGCCAAGATTAACCTGGGCACCTGCTCTTACCAGGAGCCTGGAATTGTGGGCATATAAGGTTTTTATACCATTACCATGATCTATAACAATTGTTTTACCAAAACCATTAATATAACCACTCTGGACTACAGTCCCTGCTGCAGCTGCCCTTATAGGTGTCCCAAGAGGGACAGCTATATCTATACCCCCATGAAAATGCCTCTCCTTCCGTATAGGATGGATCCTATAACCATAAGTTGAAGAAATCCTTCCTATAACAGGCCAGATAAAGGCTCCTTTTTTTAATTCAAAGGGTTGATTTATATCTCTTTGTAAATGGGGTATAACTAAATTTTGGCCTACATAGATAATATCTGTTCGTAAATTATTAGCCAACTTAATAGTTTCTATCTCAACACCATATTTGCGGGCTAATAAATATAAGGAATCTCCTGGCCGGACTTCATGAAATATATTGGTATAAACATTACCATCTTCTCCACCCCCAATACCGGTCCGGGGGATTTTAAGTTCCTGGCCAATTCGAATTAGATCGTTTTTTAATTGGTTAAAGTCCTTCAGGGCCTTTGTACTTAGATTATACTTAGCTGCAATCCCTGACAGGGTATCACCTGGCTGAACAATATAAGTTATATCTTTAGCCATTTCTTCCAAAACCTTAAGGGTCTCTTCACCTACTACACCATCAACTTTTAAACCATTATTATATTGAAAATTCTTAACAATCTCTCTGGTTCTTTGACCAAATATACCATCAATATTAACATCATATCCTATATCATAGAGATATTGTTGGATCTGTTTTACTCCTTCGCCCTGATCTCCTAGTTCATATACAGCTGCCTCTATCTGTATATTAAATAAAACAAGTAATATAAAAACAAATATAAGTCCCTTTTTTCCCATGATTAATCCTCCCATGTTAGTAATAAGTATGTATGTATAAATGCCGGGAAATTAATATCTATATCTATTATTCTACAAAAAACACAAAAAACCTGCATATTTTTCTTATTGTGAAAATTTCCCCTCTTTTTCAAGACCAGGAAAATTTAATTGTCTCAAGGCTTCAAATAATATTATAGCTACTGAGTTCGATAAATTCAGGGACCTTAACTCTTTAGCCATGGGAATTCGAATACATCTATCCAAATTATTTTTCAAGACAGCTTCTGGTAAACCTGCTGTTTCTTTACCAAAGACCAGGAAATCATCTATTTGATAAGTAATATCAGTATAGTTGTGTCCTCCTTTAGTAGTAGCAAAATAAAAATTCTTATCTGGAAAATCTCCTATTAAATCTTCCAGAGAATCATAATAATGAATATCTAATTTATCCCAATAATCCAGGCCAGCCCTTTTCAGGTATTTATCATCTGTGGAAAAACCTAATGGACCAACCAGGAATAAACTGCTTTTTGTTACAGCACAGGTCCGGGCAATATTGCCAGTGTTCTGGGGTATTTCTGGTTCAAATAATACAATATTCATGATCATTTCTCCTCCTCTAATTCTAGCTTTAATCCATCATAGGCAAGGTAGATGCCGGAAGGTAAAATCTCCTGGGTAGTATTGTATTCTATTTCATGTGATAAATGTGTTAGATAAGCTTGCATAGGTTTAAGTTTTTTAATAATAGCAAGGGCTTCATCTATTGTCATATGGGTAGTATGTTTTCTATACCGCAGGGCTCCCAGAACCAGATATTTTACTCCTTGAAGTAATTTCATTGTATCTTCCGGTATATAACTACAGTCAGTTATATAGGCAAAATCATCTATCCTATAACCCAGGATATCCAGTTTACCATGTTTTACTGGTAAGGGAATAATGTCTACACCAGCTATATTAAAAGGGTCCCTGATAACATTCAAAGTTACCTGGGGCAAACCACCACCGATTTGGACAGGAGTAAACACATACTGGAAAACCCTTCTGATTTCATTGATTGTGAAATCATTACCATAACAGTTGACACTTTCCCCGCTTATTTTATTGATAGAACGGAGATCATCAAAGCCTAGAATATGGTCAGCATGGGGATGGGTATATAGGACAGCATTCATTTTTATTATCCCGTATTCCAGCAACTGTAGGCGTAATTCCTGGGGAGTATCAATCAAAAAAGACTTATCATCTTTTTCAATATAAACTGCAGAACGGTATCTTGTGTTTCTCTGGTCTGAAGACTTACAGGTCTTACAAGTACAACCCAGGACAGGAACACCATGAGAGGTTCCTGTTCCTAAAAATCTTATCTTCAAGGCAATCATCCTCAATAACAATAATATCAGTATTTCTAATAAAATTTTACTGTAGATAACTTGCCTTGTCAAATAAATGCTCTTCTTCTTTTTATTTCACCAGATAGAAACAAAAATCTATTTCATCTGGATCCTTTTCCTGGAGGACCTCTTTTAAATGAATACCAAGCTCCTTACTGGTCTCATAGAGATTATTGTTTAGATAATATCTGCGTAGAATCGCTCTACTGGCTGTAGAATCAGGGTTGCTTGTAACAAAATGGACTATTTCATTTATCTTTTCTTCCTTTTTCAATCTTTTCCTCCTTCATTATCTATTATTTCTCAGATAGTTATTATTCAGATATTTTAAAGGATCGGCATGTCTATTATCAATTCTTATTTCAAAATGTAAGTGGGGACCAGTAGAAACCCCACTATTACCACTAAAGGCTATTACTTTGCCCTGTTTAACCTGGTCCCCCTCTTTGACCAGTAATTTTAAATTATGGCCATAATAGGTCTGGCTATTATCCCTATGTCTTATAATTACAAGATTGCCATAACCTTCAGACCAGGCACTAAATTCTACCACCCCTGCGGCAGCAGCATAAACAGGTGTGCCATAAGGTACAGCAATATCAATTCCAGTATGAAAGATCCTTTCTTTATAGACAGGATGGTCTCTCCAACCATAATAAGAACTTATTTTTCCCTGAACTGGCCAGATATAATTAACAGCCTGCCCTCTGAAAGCTAATTGATAATCTGCCTTGACTTCATTTGCAGGAATTAATAATTCCTGGCCTATGTAGATCTTATCAGGAGTAGTAATATTATTTAGCTTTATCAGACTACTTATTTTAACAGCAAATTTTTCAGCTATTTTCCATAAGGAATCCCCTTTTTTTACCCTATATTTCTGTTCATTACCGGGAATTTTCAACTCCTGGTTAACATAAATCAAGTCAGGGTTTTCTATCTGGTTTAAGTCAATCAATTCCTGTAAACTAACATTAAATCTTTGAGCAATTAATGATAAACTGTCTCCTTTTTTTACCAGATAACGTATAAATCCTTCTGCATTAATTATTGAAGACAATACAAGAATTATTAAAAAAGCAAAAGCAATTTTTTTCTTGAAGCTCATAAATAACCTCCATTCCTCTACTTATCTTATGTTATATATTTTTGCCAGATTGGATAATTATATACATTATTATCCATATGTTAAAAATAAAACAGCCCGGATAAAAAAACCGGGCTTATCTTTAATATATTTTTTTTGAGCTTTTTTAATTTCTTTTTTATTCTTGTTTTTAATATATTTTTTCTATAAAGCTATCCTGATAAAAATGCTGGATAATATCCTTATAATTGATACCCCTGCGGGCCATTTCTGCAGCAGCGGTTTGATCCATTCCCACATGGTGGCCCCAGCCACTTCCGTAGAAAATAATTTTTTCAAGTTTTCCTTCTGGAGAATAAATTTTCTCACTAATGAACCGATTACTTTTTAAGCCACCCAAAGCACTCCTTATATTATCGCCCTTTACTACCAACTCCCGTTCCTTACCCTTAATTATCACTTCTCCAACAGTACCACCAATACTTCGTTTAACAGCTACTATATCCAACAATTCTTCTAAATTGTATTTCTCAGCAAAATAATCAGAACCGAGGATCTTTAACCACCTATAAGTATTATTGCCAGCAAAGCTGGTATTTGAATAGGATTCTGTTTCTTCTCTAAGCCATTTTTCCAGTTCATAAGGTTCCAGGGGAAACTGGTAAGATGTATCCAGCAAATTATTTGCTCCCTGTAAATAAGGTAAATCATTACCCCATATTTCTAAACTTTTTTCCGAATAACCACCACTATTGCTGCTAAAAACAGTATTGATTACCTGATTATTATATTTTGCTACCTCTCCCAGGGTTTCCAGTATAAGTTTATTGGACCTTTCTGTCTCTGATTTTATGCCATTATAGGCAGCACAATGGACAGTATCACAAAGATCATAGTTCCTATTACGATGCCTACCCATATTACTGATAGCATAACTACGGGCAGCAATAGTCTGGGCCTTGATAGCCTCATCTGGCCACCAGGCGGGCATTTCTGCAGGAACTACTGAGAATAAATATTCTTCCAGATTTAAAATATTAATTATATGAAAACTCCTACTTCCTGCTGGATATAACTCCATAAGCCCCCGATATTGCCTGTCTTCTGTTCCTGCCCAGAAATAACCTGCCCCATAGGAAATATCATAAAGAAGTATAGGGTAGTTCTTATCTACAGCTTCTATCCTGATCAGGTCCAGGTTCTTAAAACTTTTAACCAATTGATCCTTCTCATAAATATTAAAAACTGAATTAGTAAAATCAATACTATAGGCTAATTCTCCACTACCTTGCATTAGTATATTATTATCCTGATCAAGAATATTAAAAGGACTGCCTACTTTAAAGGATACTTTTTTTACATCATCTACTATACCGACTCTTATTGTCGGTATTGTTTCCGGAAGAGAATAATTACTTATCTTAAGCCACTTGATCTCTTCCCTTTCTAAATCCTTTTGGACTTGTGCTTCCTCAATAAATTCCGGATATTTCTGGTTTATTTCCTCTATCCTCTTTCTGGCCATTACTGTACTATTACCAGTCTGCAGGCTGCGATTCCAGTAAGATAGGGCCTGTCTTTCATTTTCTAGCAGGTCATAGAGGCTGGCTATTTCAGGATATAAATTTGCTAAACTACTATCTCTCCTGATAGCGGTAAGATAAAAATCAATAGCTTTTTCATAATCACCACTAGTTTTATAGAGTTCTCCTAAAGCTATATAATTAAGCACCTGTTCTGGCCTTATTTCTATACCTTTGTTGTAATATTGTTCAGCCTCTTCCATCTGACCACTTAAAAAATAAAGCTGACCCAGGTAATATGCTAATAATGAAAACTCCTTTGGGTCGAAATATTCAAGATCATTTTTATTACAAGCTAGATAAACTTCTTCCAGGACTTCTTTTGCCTCTGCCCACTGTCCTGCCAGATACAAATTTAAACCATATTTATATTTCCAGTAAAGCTTATCTTCCTCTTCTTTTAATAAAAAAGTTAAATAATAGTTGGACTTTTCGTAATTACCCATTTCTTTGTTAATAAAATAGAGATTCTTCAAGGGCTCTTTTTTGTCATGTCCAGTGTGCAGGAGTTTTTCATAAATGCTGTGGGCTTTTTCCAGATTGCCTTTATAATATTCCCTTTTCCCTTCAGCAAATAAAGCATCCCATTCTTCTAGAAACATTTCTTCTACTAGCTGAAATACTTCTTTACTGGAATTTATCTCAGAACTAAAGATAAAATAATTTATTAATACTGTGGAAAAACCTAATAAGAGGCCACCTATAAAAACAAAGAGAATTTTTTTCTTCATTATTTCCTCCTATTTTGTAGTAAAAAGATTTCTTTTGTTTTTTTCTGTTCTTAAATAAATATTATTCTTTAAACCTGTTACAAATCCTCTTTCAAATAATTAGAATCTGGCAGGAATTATTTACTAAATATAGAACTATAAAATATACAGTATTTTTCTGGAAGGAGGGTGAGATGTTCCTATGGAAATGTACAGTACATCAGAAGCAGCAAAAATACTGAATGTGGCACCATCAACTCTTAGATATTGGGAATCTGAGTTTGGTAATATTCTTAATATACAACGGAATGAAAATGGTTATAGACAGTACAGTAAAGATAATATAGAACAATTAAAGGAAATAAAAACTTATCTTTATGAACAAAAATATTCCATTAAACAGGTCAGGGAAATCCTGAATCTTGAAAAAAGCAAACAAGACATTGCGGCAACCATAATTGGAAATACAGATCCTAATCTAAGTAAATTTTTACATGCTTTACTGGAGAAATTTGATAATATAGAAGATGGCTTAAAGGAATTAAAAGATGGGCAGAAAAATTTAAAAGAAGAGTACCTACAGGCAATAAAACTTTTGAGCATAACCCAGGAACGGAGAGATAGGGAATTAATTAAAGAGATTCGTTATAGACTCAACGCGAAAAAAGAAAAAAATACAGGCTTGATACATAAATTGTTACCCTGGAGTAAAAGCAAATAACAAAGCTCCCTGCTTAAACCGGGAGCTTTGTTTTATCTTTATTTATTCTTTATTCTTTGTAGATTTATTTTTGCCTTTTCATATCCTGGATCAACTTCCAGGGCTTTCAGGTAATACTGGCTTGCCTTTTCATAATCCCCTAAATTCTCATAACTTATGGCTAAGTTATTATAGATATATGCTACAGGGGGATTCAGGTTAACAGCCTTTTCCAGAACTCCCCTGGCCTCTGCATATTGATTATTTAAGATATACAAATAGCCCAGATTATTTAATACATAATAGTTTCCTGGATTTAAGTCTATAGCCTTTTTAAAGTTTTCAATAGCTTTTTCATGATTCTTTAAATCCATATGTACCAGGCCCATTATATTATAGATCTGCGCATCCCCGTTTTCAATTTCCTCTGCTCTTTCTAAAGCCTCCAGGGCTTTTTGATAATCCCTTAAATTATAATAGGCCCGTCCCAGATTCAAATGTACTTTATAATGTTGGGGAGATAAGTCTCTGGCTATCTCAAGGGCATTTTGGGCCAGCTCATATTCACCTAATTTTATATAGGACAGGCCCAAATAATATTGTGCTGTAAAATTATTCCCCTCTTCCAGGAGGACATCTGTCAGGTAATCAATAGCTAAAGTATAATTATTTTTATTATACTCCTCTATACCCTGTTCCAGCTGAGAACTGGCCAGGATATTAAAACTTAATAAAAGGAAAAGAAAAAGAAGAAGAAATAGATTATTTTTTTTCATAAGAATCACCTCGTTTTTTATAATATAAACAGTCTTCTTTTAAAACACACTTCTCACAGGCAGGATTTCTAGCTTTACATACTCTTCTGCCATGAAAAATTAACCAGTGATGTAGTTTTGACCAGACTTTTTCCGGTATCCTTTCCATAAGTTGTTTTTCTACTTCTAAAACCTTATCTGAATTTGCTAAACCTATTCTATTGGCTACCCTGAAAACATGTGTATCAACAGCTATAGCAGCCTTATTAAAAGCAGAAGATAAAATCACATTAGCTGTTTTTCTCCCAACACCAGGTAATTTCATTAAGGCTTCTCTTTCCTCAGGAACCTTTCCCTCATATTTTTCCAGGATTATTTTACTTGTCTCAACAATAAATTTACTCTTATTTTTATACAAACCAATGGACTTAATCTCCTCTGCTAATTCTTCGGGGCTTAAACTGGCAAAATCCTCAGCCTTATTATATTTTTTAAAAAGCTCGGCAGTAACCTTATTAACCTGTTTATCAGTAGTCTGTGCTGATAAAATAGTTGCTACTAATAATTCAAAAGGAGTAGTATAATTAAGCTCTGTCTTTGCCTCCGGGTATTCAGCTGCCAATTTTTCTAAAATTTTTTCCTCTTTTATTTCTGTCATAATAATACAAGCCCTCCACTTTGTAAATATTTCAACCAGATCTCTTTCTTGATTATTAGGTAAAAATATTATAAAATTCTTTTTAGTATTTATTAAATAAATACCTGCCTTCACTATGTCAAAGGAGAGATAATCAATGAGCTTAGCAAGAATCATCGGTATTGATATTGATGGTGTAATAACTGATGAAACACATATTAATGAAAATATCTGGCACAATGCCCTCTGTAATTATTTAGGTTATGAAATTCCAAGGGTAAAGGATTCCTATTATTTTGATGAAGCCTATGATTTACCTGGAGAAATAATCATAGACTTTTTAGAAAAAAATATTGCCAACATTTATGCCGAGGTAAAACTGGCTGCAGGAGCCAGAGAAACTATAACTTATTTGTATAATAATGAATTTGAAATCCACCTTATCACAGCCAGAGAGCCTGAATTTGAAAAAATAACTAGAAAATGGTTAGAAGACCACCAGATCCCCTATACCAGCTTAAGTCATGATGAAAATAAAGCACCTCTGGCTCTGGAAAAAGGAATTAGTCTTTTTCTGGAAGATAATGCCTGTAATAGTGAAGCCCTGGCCAGCTATAATATTCCAGTTATTTTATTTGATAAATTCCACAACAGACATCTTAAAGAAAACAGTATTATTAAAAGGGTCAATAACTGGACAGAGGCAAAAAAACTAATTCAGGAATACTATTCTCTATAATTAGTCAAAAATACTACCACCAATAAATTCCTTCAGAATAGAATTACCTGGTACAGCATCTTCATCCATGGGTAAAAAGCATTCCAGTATTTCCAACAATCTTTCTGCCTGATAGTAGACCTCTTCCTCCGGGCTAATTGCCTTCAATAAGGGAGTAGCGTATTTTTTCAGGATAGCCAATTCATAAACAAGACCAGAATTAAACATAACATCTGCATTTTCCTGATAAGGAAAGATATTCTTCTCTTCTCCCTTCCTGACCGCTGTCCACCACTCCAGGGTACTGGCAGCACTTTTATTGCGGAAGAAATTATCCCGAACCATCCTGCGCAATAATCTATTATCTGTAGTCGGAATACAATTATGTCGATCAATATTAATCTGGGTTAAAGCACTGATATAGATTTTAAATTTATTATTTTCAGGGATAAATTCTGTTAAACGGTCATTAAGACTATGGATACCTTCAATAATAATAGGATGTTCCCTGTCAACCTGCAAATAATTACCCCGATACTCTCTTTTTCCATTATGGAAATTAAAAGTTGGTATCTCAACCCTTTCTCCCTGTAATAAGGCCAGTAAGTCCTCGTTAAGCAGTTCCAGGTCTATTGCTTCAATAGACTCAAAATCATATTCCCCATTTTCATCCCTTGGAGTTTGTTCCCGGTCAACAAAGTAATCATCAGTAGAGATGGAAATGGGATTAATACCATTAACCCTTAATTGAATAGATAGTCTCTGGGCAAAGGTAGTTTTACCAGATGAGGAAGGACCAGCTATTAATATAATTTTATTTTTGTCCTGATCTTCAGCTATTTTATCTGCTATTTGGGCAATCTTTTTCTCATGTAAAGCCTCCATGATATTAACCAGATCTTTAAACTTGCCCTTTTTAATAATATTATTTAGATCAGTGACCGAAGAAACACCAATTATTTCTCCCCATCTTTCAAATTCATAAAATGCTCCGGCTAATTTTTCCTGTTCTATATAGGCAGGTACCTCATAAGGATTACCTCTTTTAGGATGGAGGAGAACAAAGCCCGGTATCTGCAGATGGAAATCAAACCTGTCCAGGATACCTGTTCTGGGCACTAGATTATAGAAAAAGTAATCATAATTCCCCTCCAATTCATAGACAGTAAATTGGTCCCTATCCAGATAATCCAGGAGATCTACTTTATCCATATAGCCCTGTTTTTTATATATTTCTATTAATTCCTTCTTGTTTTTTATAAGTTTTTTGATAGGAAGATCCTGTCTTACATATTCCAGCATCTTATCTTTAATATTTTTCAGGTCCTTACTACTAAGAGGACGTTCTTTATGTAATTCACAGTAGATCCCATTACTCAAAGAATGCTCAATAGATAACTTGCTACCAGGGTATAATTCCTGGATAGCCTTAGTCATCAGCATATATAAACTACGACGATAAATACGGTTACCTATTTCATCATTTATAGTTAAAAAGCGAATACGGGCATCTTCATATAATAGATCGCTTAGGTTTGACAGCCGGTTATTTACAATTGCAGCTACAACAATTTTTTTATCATATAATTTTATTTCCTCCAATATCTCTTCCAGACTGATACCCTTAGCAAAGTTATAGTCCTTTCCTGCTATTTTAGCTTTAATCATTTATATCCCCCCAATTGTTATTTTGAAATATCTTTTCTATTTCTTTTTTTACCATATTATCATTTTCCTTAAAATAGTGATTGGAAAGAAGGGCTTTTATTTCTTCTTTCCTGTATTTACCCAGTGACCATACAGTATAAGCTCTTAATACAGGAGAGGGATTTGCTAAATTATCTATTAAAAGGGGAAGATATTCCTCCTTACCCAGATTTCCTATATTTATAATGGTATTTCTCTTTAGAGTCCTTAAACCCCGCCAGAATAGGGCTGCCTCCTTCCATTCTCCCGGGATATTATGATTAGTAAAATTTAAGATAGTTTTAATATCTCCTTTAAGTACAGGGAAAAACTCTGGATGCAAGTCATAAGGGATATCCCTATTATAGGGACATACTTCAAGACAGCGATCACAACCCCAGAGCTGGTTACCTAGCATTTCCCTTTCTTCCATTGAAAGGGGATCTTTTTTTTGGCTTATATAACTCAGGCAAAGTTCAGGCTCCAGACAATAGGCTTTTAAAGCCTGAGTAGGACAATTATCTATACATAATTGACATGTACCACAACGGGATTCCATGGCCTGATCAGTTACCAGGGGCAAATTTGTCAAAATTTCTCCCAGCATAAGGTAAGAACCATATTCTGGATTAATGAGATTATTGCTCTTTCCTATCCAGCCTAAACCTGCCCGGTAAGCCACTTCCCTGTCCAGTAAGACTCCAGTATCTGAATAGGTTATTGTTTCAGCATCTGTCGCCAGTGTTTTTATAAATATAATTAATTCATTCATTTTTTCCTGCATTACCTGATGATAGTCCTTCCCCCTGGCATAAAGGGCAATATTTTGCTCTTCTTCCTTACCTGCCCTTTTGCTGGCATAAGAAAGGGCCAGGGCAATAATGGATTTTGCAGAAGCTAGATGGCTAGCAGGGTTGGTAAGTAATTCCCTATCATTACTGATAAACTCTGTTAATTTCCTTTTTTCCAGTATTGAATAAGCCTGTTGAAAAGGTTCTGCACTTGTAATTCCAACCAGGTCAAAACCTATCTCTTTTGCCTTATTTTTTATTAGTTCTGTTATTCTTTCTTTATTACTTATATTCATCATTTGCTCCAGTTCTTTCTTGATACTTCTATTATTACACATTTTCTTCATATTTACAAATTATTATAAAAGCCTGGATAGATAATCCAGGCCTTTATATATCTTATTCTTCATTTTCTTTTGTTGATTTTACAGCCTTATTAATTGTCAGAAATAACCCGCCGAAAATAATTACTATAGCAAAAATTAGCATTACAATAGCAGAAGCTGCCATTATCTTATTACCCCCTTTATAGCTCTACTGATTTGCTTAACCCTGTACTCTTGTCTCCTGCCTTAATTTTAGTAATAATAATTGAAAGAATTCCTACACCTATCAGTAAACCCCAACCTCCCAGCCATTGGTAGATGGAGTCATAACCTTCATATGGTGTCTGTATATCCTGAACAAAATAAACGGCCAGTAATACAAACAATATAAAGGGTATAATCTTGATCATATAGTTCCACCATTTACCAAATTTAATTTCAGAGATGGGATTAAAATACTCTCTTAATGAATCTGTATTATAGAACCAGCCAATCAGGACTGCTTCTATTATACCTGCAATAATCAAACCATAGCTATTAATATAATGGTCAACCAAATCAACCCAGAATAATCCTGCTTTGGTGGCATAGATTAAACTGAAGAGGGCCATAACTAATATAACAGCAACTGTTGTTTTATGTTTATTTAATTTCCATTTATCAGCTACAGCAGTAATAACAGCCTCTACCAGAGAGAAAGTGGAATCTATACCCAGGGTCAATAGGGTAGCAAAGAATACAAAACCAAAGAGACCTACCATAACCGGTCCACCGGGTAAGGCATTAATAGCAGTAGGAAATACGTCAAAGGACAGACGTATGCCACCTATAGCTACATCCTGAATAGGAACACCCTGGGTTAAGGACATATGCCCCAATGTACCAAAGATGGCCAAACCTGCCAGAAAACTTACACTGGCATCAGCAAATACAATTATTAAGGCATTATTAGTAATATCTGAATCCTCTGGCATATAACTGGCATAGGCATACATGATGGCCATGGCCAGACTTAAGGAATAAAAGACCTGGGTATAGGCTTCAATCCAGACCCTTGGGGTCAATAAGGCTGCAAAATCTGGTTTTAAAAAGTAATTTAAGCCTTCCATAGCACCAGGTAAAGTAACTGCCCTAATAATTAAGATCAATAATAAAACCACTGGAGCAGCAACAGTGTAGCCAATAACCTTACCAACACTTTCTGTACCCTTTCTTAATATTAAATAGACTGCCACCCAGGTAACAATAAGACCTAGCAGGACAGGTAAACTAAAACCAGATAAATTCCCTGGGCTATCTGAAACTTTTAATACATCTTCTGTGAAATATCTCATAGGTTCACTACCCCAGGCTACATTAAGTGAACCAACCAGATAATTACAGATCCAGGACATGATTACAGCATAGTAACAGACAATAACAAAGGCACAGATTACCTGCCACCAGCCAAAACCCTCAAAACCTTTTTTAATCCTACCAAGAGCAGTAGGGGCACCAGCCTGGTTTTTCTGGCCAATAGCAAATTCCATAACCAGTAATGGGACACCTGCTGTCAATAAGGCCACAAAATAGGGTATTAAAAAGGCCCCTCCACCATTGCTGTAGGCCACATAGGGAAAACGGATTGCATTACCCAGGCCTGCGGCAGAACCTATTGCAGCCAGTATAAAAGCTGCTCTACTACTCCATCTTTGTCTTTCCATCCTCAATTACTCCCTTCTCGTTTTTAGTAAATCAGCATGCAAAAACCTTTCACCTTATCCAACCTTAAATCTTTTTCCTCCTCTTTAACCTTGAATAATTACCCCCTTTTTAGTACTGACATCATTCATTGAAAAACAGTATGTATTTATTTGCTTTTAATTAATTTGATTTATAAATATTTTACCTGATTTATAAATTGATAATTTTGCTTATATTTTTTCTATAACAGAGCGGACATAATTATTTTCCTGAAAAAGCTCCACATATCTTTTATTTAGATAATCTAAATCTATCTCCTCAATAATATCCAGTATATCGAAGAAACTGATATCTTTAAAATAATAGGAAATAAACTCAGTAGCTACTGCCTCAAAGGAATTAAAACTCTGTACATACTCTCCCAGAACTCTTTTATAAGCCCGATTAAAATCTTCTTTCTTTAAAGTCCTACCTCCAATTTTAAAACCATCAAGTAGTTTTTTATAAAGGAGTTCCGGGTCTCTGGTTTTCCCCCCCATAATAACATAGCCATATCCTTTCTCAAGAACATAATAATTACTAAAATAATCATCAATTAAACCCTGATCATATAAATCCTGATAGAGGATTGAACTCTTACCAATCAGTAAATCAAGCAATAGCCCTGTTCCCAGCTCCTGCTTCAATAATTCTTTGCCTTTTTCCGGTAGATTTTTTTCTTTGATTCCCAGTCTAAAGAGCGGCTCGGATACATCCATTTTATTAACTATAACTTTCTCCCTGATACTGGCTGGTTCTTCAGGATATATTCTTTTTATATTATTATAATTGACTAATTCTTTGCGGTATTGGTTTTCTTCGATTTTTTCCAGTATCTCTACAGGATTAAAGTCTCCTGTTAAAAAGAGTATCATATTCCCCGGATTATAAAAGGTATTATAACAGAGATAGAGATCTTCCTTGCTAATTTTACTGATACTTTCTACTGTGCCAGCAATATCTATCTTAACAGGGTGATGATGATATAGCCCATTTAATAAATTTGCATATACCTGATAATTGGCTTCATCATCATACATCCTTATCTCCTGGGCAATTATTCCCTTCTCTTTTTCCACATTTTCATCTGTAAAGTATGGATCCTGGACAAAATCCAGGAGAGACATGGTAGCTTCAGTAAAATTACTGCTGGTAGTAAATAAATAAGCAGTCATATTATAGTTGGTAAAAGCATTGGCGGAGGCACCTAAACGGGCAAATTTACTGAAAACATCGCCTTCTTCGCTTTCAAAAAGTTTATGTTCCAGAAAATGGGCAATCCCATCAGGCACCTTTACTACTTCATTTGTTTCAGGATTCACAAATTTATTATCAATAGAACCATAATCTGTGGCAAAAATACCATAAAACTTATTATAATTAGCCCGGGGCATTAGCATTACCGTTAAACCATTAGCCAGTTTTTTTAGATAAATCCTTTCTTTAATAATATCGTTGTATATTTTCTGCATCATTCTGTCACCTTCTTATTCAGAAAATAGATTGTATCCAGTTGCAGCTTTTCTCCCACTCTGATAATATCTTCTTTTTTTACCTTACCTAATTCATCGATAGAGTCTTTGATGGTTTCAGTTTTATGATTGATTACTCCTAACAAATAATGGGCAAGTAATCCCCTATTATTGTCAGCAGTACTTTCAAAAGAATTTATCAAGGATTTCATGGTCCATTGAAACTCTTCTTCTGTAAAATCACCCTGCCTCATTTTTTCCAGTTCCTTCAGGATTATGTCTCTGGTTTTATCATAATTGGCAAAATCAATTCCTGCTGTGATTAGCAGTAAGCCCTTTGTAGATTCAAGACTGGAGCTGGCATAATAGGCCAGGCTTTCTTTTTCCCGTACATTTTGAAATAATTTAGAATGAGGAAAGGCACCCAGAATACCATTATACATTAACAAGGGATAATAGAGATCATCCTTTCTGGTAATCCCTGTTCTAAAGCCCAAAACTATTTTTCCCTGTTGAACATTTAATCTTTCTTCCAGTTCTTTGATTCCCTTAACATCATTTATTATAATTGTATTATTATAGTCTTTTACTACCTGATGTCTAAAATTAAAGCTATTATTTATCTTTTCATAGACCCTCTTTTCATCTACATCACCAATTACAAAAAACAAAATCCTGTTATTTTTTATTACTTCCTGGTACTGTTGAAAGACCTGGTCTCTACTTAGTTTTTCATGGTCTTCAATTCTGCCCAGTTTATAGATACTAAAGGGTTCACCGGCACACATCTCCTGAAAACACCTGTTTAAAGAATAGGAGTACTTATCATTGATTATTGACTTGATCTCTTTGATGATAAATTCCTTTTCCTGTTGAAAAAACTCTTCAGTAAAAAGCGGATTCAGAAGCAGGTCCTTTAACAGGGCCAGTCCTTTCTCCAATAATAATTCATCTGTTGGCAGGTATTTTTCATTTACAATCTCCAGGGAGAAATTTAAGAGCTGGATTTCCCCCCTTTTCCAGACTGATACACTTAATTCTGCCCCATATAATTCCTCTAATTCGATTTTAAAAGCTCTACTACTGGGATAATTCTTACTACCTCGATAAAGGATAAAAGGTATCAAGGCATTACTACTGGCATCTTCCTCATTCAATTGACATAAAATTATCATCTGAATTAAATTTGTTTTAAATTTTTTGTTTTTACATATATATAAATCTAACTCATTATCTGTTTGATAATATTGAAAAGTCTCCATCTCCTTCATCTATTACCATCCTTACTTTTTTAGTTTATTTTTCCATTTGAAGCATTTTTATTAATATTTCTTTCAGTTCATTTATTTTTTCACCATATTTTGCCCAATTACCGGACTGAATACTCCTTTCTGCTTCCTCATATAATTCCAGGGCTTTTCTGGCCAGGTCAGCCTGTCTGTCATTTATAGTATCCCCAATTTCAGTAATTTCTCTCTCCCCGGCCTTCCCTTCAACCTGTCCACTTTTTAAAAATAAATCCTTTAAAGCCTCTTCCAGATTCTCTCTCATAATTATCTTATCCTGAAAGGCTACAATTACTCTTTTCAATTCTGGCAATTCACTGGTTTCAGCCTGTAAATAAACTGGTTCTACATAAAGAATAGAGTTTTCTACAGGTATTACCAGGAGGTCTCCCCTGATAACCCTTGAACCCAGCTGTCCCCACAAGGTTAATAATTGAGAAATCTCCGTATCCTGTTCTATCCTGGACTCTATTTGCATGGGGCCATATACTAGCTGATCTTTTGGGAAATTATAGACTATAAGTTCTCCATAGTTTTCACCATCAGACCTACCAGCCATCCAGGCAATCATATTATTCTTATTAACAGGTGTAAAAGGCTGCATCAGAATAAACTCTTCTCCTACCATTCCTGGCAATTTCATTATTACATAATAGGGCTCCATTGGTATAATATTGCCACCATAGTTTTCCTCTGGAATTGCCCAGAGATCTTCCCTATTATAAAAGACCACAGGGTCCTGCATATGATAAGAACAATAAATCAGAGCCTGAATCTCAAATAAATCCTGGGGATAACGTAAATGTTCCCTTAGTTCTTCCGGCATTAGTTCCCCATCTTTATATAAATCAGGGAAGATTTCCATGTAGGTTACGGCCAGGGGATCCTTCTTATCAATAACATAGAAATCCATCTTACCATTATAGGCATCTATGACCACCTTGATGGAATTGCGGATATAATTCCCCAGCCTGGTCACTGGTTGGGAGTAGGGAAACTTATCTGTGAAAGTATAGGCATCCTGTATCCAGAAGAGGCGGCCATAAGCAATAACCGGATAGGGATCCCGATCATACTTTAAATAGGGAGCTACCTTCTGGACCCTTTGCTGGATATTACGGTAATACATGATTCTACTTTCATTCTTAATATCACTACTTAAGAGAATCTTCATATCCTTATAGCGGAGGGCATAAACTAATTTTTTGAAAAAAGTATTCAGTTCTACTCCACCTGTACCAGTGTAATTATAATAAGCATTTTCATCTCCAAGGGGATAATGGAACTCCATGGAATTATTATTTACAATTACATAATCCTCATCTGTAATCTCACCATAATAAATAGCAGGATTATTCAATTCAAGATTAATAAAGGTTTTGGGTGGAATATCCTTAATTAAAAATTCAGGCATACCTTCAGCAGTTCCCCTATTTACCGGACTCATAACCACCCCATAACCATGGGTATACTTGAGCTTCTGATTAATCCAGTTCCTGGCCTGGGGATTCAGATTTCTCTGTTCCAGTTCCCTAACAGCTATCATTACCTGTTGATAATGGCCATTGATCTTATAGCGATCTACATCTACACCTGGAAAGGTATAATAGGGTCGTAAACCCTGTAACTGATTATAGGTGGCCTGAATTGGCCTTGGATCCCAAAGCCTGATATTTTTTATGGTTTCCTCATTTTTCAATAAATCATCCCAGCTTAAATCATTTTTCACAGTAAAGTCAATTTCCTGAATGGTATCAAGGCCATAGCCTTTTAGAGTCATATCTATATTATATTCTATAAACTCTCTCTCCATGGCAATTTCATTAGGAGCTACCCTGAACCTTTGCACTAAGGCAGGATAAATAGCCCCCAGGAGAAAAGAAACAAGAATCCAGGCCAGAAAGCCCCATAAAATTAACCGGTACTGCCTTTTAAAGATATTTATCAAGAAAATAATAGCTATAACTACAACAATTATAAATAAGACCCTTAAAGCAGGTAATTTTGCATATATATCTGTATAACCTGGTCCAAAAAACACTCCACTGGGTGCATAGAGAAGCCCATAGGCCTGTAAACGATAATCCCAGGCTTTTAGAAGTAAAAGAATTATAAGCAGGAAAAAGCTGTGTTTTCTTGCTCTCCCGGTCACTTTGACATGAATTTCCCTGAAGGAATTTATTCCGGCAGTCAGGAGATAAATGATACCCACCATCAATAGGGTAATTACAATCAGTCCAATTGCCATCTCCTGCAATACTTTGTAAAAAGGCAGGGAATAAACATAAAAAGCAATATCTTTTTTAAAAATCGGATCCTGTAAATGAAAAGGGGTCTGTTTGAGATATTTCAAAACAATTTCCCATAAATCAGATCTAATAGAGCTTATTAAGAAACCTATTATTAAACTACAAGTGATATAAATATAGGTTAAAATTTTACCATCAAAAAAATTATCTTCACTGCCAAATAAGGACTCCACATTATCATATTTTTTTTGATTTATATAATCTAATAAGGGTTTTCTGGTCAAGAATAAATTTATAAAGATAAAGATACTGGAAAATAAAGCAATTATAATTCTCAAAACAGTATTACTGAAAAAGATAGTCAAAAAAGTCCTTTCTAAATTAAGATTTTTAAACCATAACCACTCTGTATAAAAACGATTTCCAGCTATTAACAAAAAGAAAAATACTACTATAAGAAATATCAGGAAGATCAATAGTTTTTTACTGGCTTTGCTCATTATAGTCCCTCCTTAAATTATTTATAATATTCCCCATATTTTATAAATATCCTTTTTTATTTTTAAGAGAAATAGGGATCTTTTCTTCATAATATTAAACATAAAATAAAAAAAGCTGTTCACCTGGGTGACAGCCTGATAAAAACTAATAATTTACTCTTTTACTCTTGCCTGAAGGTGGCTATAACTTTTTCATGATTATTATAAGTAAAATATAAACCTCCTGTTTTCTCTGCCATTTCCTTCAGCCCCTCTTTAACTCCTGGGTTTTCCGGTTCACCTATATGGACAACATGTAAAATAATTTCATTCTGGATTACTTCTTCTATTACTTTATCAGGTGGAATTTCACCATTGTCAATACCATCACTTATTAAAAGGATATATTTTTTTCCCTTAATTCCCTGTAAATCTTTACAGGCCTCTATAAGAGAATAGCCAATTGGTGATTTGCCCAGAGGCTTAACATTTGTTATAAAATTTACCATATCTTCTCTGTTCTCATTATCAAAGGGTATTGCCAGAAAAGAATCTTCCAGATCCCCTACCCTTCTTGCCCCAAAAATTCTCAATGCAATATTCACATTTTCCGGCAATTCGTCAGTAAAGGTCTTTAAAACTTCCTTTGATTTTATAATTTTTTCTACTCCATAATCTCTTCCCCACATACTCCCTGAAGCATCCCAAATTACCTCCAGGTAGAAAGCAGGCTCTTCCTCTACTAAATCTACATTATAATTGGCTACTTTCAGGGCCCCCTGCCTCCAGATACCCTCATAGGCACCAAGGAAGAAACCAAGAACCAAGAGGCAGACCAGTACTATCTTGATAGAGTCAAATTTCACAGTAATCCCCCCTGTTTTAAATATATTTTTATACAGGGAGAATAGAACAAATAATAGCAAGAAGAAAAAGAATTAATTGAACTTATCCTGGCGGATTTTTTCAACCTGATAATATATTTCTTCCTGATCCAGGGTAAGAAATTCCCTGTCCTTATAGACCAGGGCCCCATCTATAATAACTGTATCTACATCCTGGCCACTTCCTGCATAAAAAAGATTTGAAAGATTATTATGCCGGGGATAGAAATAGGTCTTTTCTTTTATATCAATAAGGATCAGGTCCCCTATAAATCCTTCCTTAAGCCTACCTAAATTGTCAATAGCCAGGGCCTTAGCCCCATTAACTGTTAACATATCCAATAGTTCAGCCAGATTGATGGCAGTAGGAAGAAGCTTATCAACTTTTTGTAAATAAGAACCAATTCTGGCCTCTTCAATTAGATCCAGATTATTATTACTGGAAACCCCGTCAGTACCAAAACCCACATTGATCCCCTTTTTCAAGAATTCAGTTATGGGAGCAATCCCACTGGCCAATTTCATATTACTGACAGGATTATAGGCTACACTGACATTATTTTTCGCAAAAATCTCCAGGTCCTCCTGGTCTAAATAAACACAGTGGGCAGCAAGAACCCTATTATTAAAAAAACCAAAACTATCTAGATATTGTACAGGGCTTTTACCATAAGTGTCCAGAAAATCATCATATTCCTTTTTTGTCTCAGCAATGTGTATATGTAAGCCAAGGTTATTAATATGGGCTTTTTCTCCAAGTTTCATTAAATAATCTTTTGAACAGGTATAGGGGGCATGGGGTCCTAACATGGTTCTTATTCTGCCATTAGCCTTACCCTGCCAGTTTTTACAGAAATCAAGACTTTTTATAATACCTTCATCACCATCATTGGCCTCAATAAGGCCTTCACTTAATACTGCCCTAATACCACTCTCTTCTACTACCCTTGCCACCTCTTCCATCTGGAAATACATATCCAGAAAAGTTGTAGTACCGGTACTGATCATTTCCAGGACAGCCAGTTTTGTACCCCAATATATATCCTCTCTCTCCAGTTTAGCCTCCTGGGGCCAGATTTTTTCTTCTAACCATTCCTGTAAGGGGAAATCATCTGCATAACCCCTTAATAAAGTCATGGCTGCATGGGTATGTAGATTTATTAATCCTGGCAAGGCAATCTTCCCTCTGCCATCAAGAACATGGGAAAATTCTTTTTCAGCAAGCTCTGGAGTTCCCTTACCAAGACCAGCAATTTTATTACCTTTAATAGCAATCCAGCCTTCCTTAATCAATTCATCCCCTGTATATATTTCAGCAATATTTTTAATCAATATACTCATTTCCTTCACCTCTTAAATAAAAGTTCTGCAAATAAAGATAGAATTCCTCCTATATTACTAAATTTATAACAATATTTTCGTATTTGACCTTCTCAAGTCCTTCGACTTTATTCTTAATAAGTTTTTTAATATGTTTTTCCAGGTCCTGGGCCAGGAGGTTTATTTGATTAATAGAATATATACCACTTATATTAGGAATTATTTCTTCCAGGGATATTTTTAAGGGATAGGTATTGCTAAGAGCCTTGTTTATTTCATTAATCAATTCCTCATCAATATATTTGATATTACCATTGACCTTATCAATTTTATATTCTAATATCTTTTTTATACTTGAATCATTATTATAACTTAAATAATTATCAAATATGGGCCTGAATCTTTCATTCTGGATTTTTTCTATATATTCTGCAATACCTTTGCGCAACATAGGCTTTATTTTATTTAAGGCCGGAACTGTAATAGATGTTCCAAGAAGAAAGCCACAATTACAATTAACATTATTATTTAATGTTTCTTCCAGATCAGGATTATCACACTCTGCCGGGAAAAAGGTATCAATATACTTTTTGATAGGTTTTAAATTATAGGCAACCTTAATCAGTTCTATCCTGGAGAGGTTTACCAGGCTCTTATATTCTGGTAAATTATAGAGGGATTGATAAAATAACTTTAATTGTTGTTGAAAAGCATCATGTTCCTGCCTGTACAGCTTCCGATATTCTCTTATAAAATAATCCAGTTCTGTATTGAAGTTAATGAATAAATCCGGATCTTTTATAATATCTTTTATATTTTCATATTTTTCCATAAGTTTATTTAATTCAAGTCTCATATCTTCATAGCCCCTTAAAGGCAAATGAATTTTCTTTAAATAATAGTATTTATCGATCAGTTCTTTATCCTTTCTTTTGCGAAAAAATGAGATATTCTCTTTTACCTCTCTAAAGTTATTTATAAAATTTTCTATATTTCCATAGGTGGAGATAAGTATTTTATGAAAATCCATTAAACCTTTATAGGCATCATAGTCTAGCAGATAAATATTTTGATCCAGTAGATAGTTTAACTTAAATATCTCCCTATTAAGTATTTTAACCTGACTTTCTTCTCCCAGGGCATAACAGAGATTTAGATTCATCCTGATTGTTTGTTCCACTTCTTCTTTCATATTCTTTTTGATATTTACTATAATTTCCCAGATAAATTTAAGATTATCCTCATTATTTTCTTTTTCATTTAAATTATAACCAATTTCAGGTAATATTCTAATAAAATCCTCCCATATATTACTTTCTAATTTCATTTACATCCCCCCTTCTGTTTGGCATCATAATAAGATTTCTTTATAAACCATTTATTTCCTTTATAGATAATGTATTACTTTGTCAATGGGGAAATTTTTTTTCCGTGTTTATAAAACAGAAAAAGACAGCCTTTTAATGCTGTCTTTTTTAAAAGCTAAATAAGCTTATTTATTTTTTTTATTTGACAAATATTTAATAGTTGTGTAAACATAATTTAAGCCAGAAAAGATATTAAGAGGTATAACTATATAAAACAGGCCCCTGGCCAAGATCTTAATACCTATTAATTGTAAAGCAATAGCCAGGTATAAGAGGAAGATAGAAAATTTCCCCAGTTTACTTGGGTGGATGAAATCAAATCCAAGTAAATAAGCAACAATGGATCCAAGGAAAATTAAAAGCTCTCTTGCCAATAATATAATTGGGATAAAAACAGGAATGATCTTCGAGATAATTAGAGCAATTAAAATACTGATAATTGTTAATTTGTCAGCAAAAGGATCCAGAATCCGGCCTAATTTTGTTACAGAATCATATTTTCTGGCAATATAACCATCAAAAAAATCCGTAATGGCAGAAATTGAAAATAAGATTCCAGCAGTTAGATAATTAGCATTCATAAAAAAATAGAGATAAATAGGTATCAATATAATTCTGGTAATGGATAGTAAGTTTGGTATCGCAGACATTTTTAATCACTTCCATTTTCCTCTTTATTATATTCCTCTTCACTAATAATATCGCCACCCTTGACCTCTTCCTTAATAATATTATAATTACGGTCAAAATCCAGGGTTAAATAAATTTTATTATAGCAATTATTGCAGACAACCACTTTGCTTAAGCGATAAGCTGCTTCCCCCTCCTCTTCATAGAGGGTGTGGATATCATAACTTTTGCGGGCTAATACCTTAATTCTCTCCTTACATTTTTTATCTCGTAAGTAGATTGTAATAATATTAGTATTCTGAGCTGTTGGAAATAATTTTTTTAAAAAATTTAATATACCCATAATGCATGCCTCCTTATTACAGTATCACAGGGCTGTCAGATATCAGTAATTTATAAGTCCTGGAGAGTGCTTAAAAACATTTAACATTATTTTATTATACCTTAATTTATTTTCTTCTTCAAGTTTAATGCTTTATTTTCATCCTCTACTTTCTAGAGAAGTCAAGCATATGTGACACAGACCTCTAAAAAATCTTCTTTGAACATCCTGTGTTTTTTACTTTTCTTAAGCAAGGATTATAATAAAAAGGGGCTAAGCCCCTTTTCCTGCTACTCTTTCTTTTTCTTTTCCTTCTTAATCTCTCTATTGGCTATTAGGTCATCTCCTATTTCGATATCATCTGGACTTAGATCATAGGCAGCTTCTGGCATTATGACAGGTTCTTTTTGCCTTTTTTCCTTCTTCTTTATTTTACTTTTCTTCATACTATCACTCCCTTGCTGATAGTATATAATTAATTTATTATTTTTATACCCCCCTCTGTTTTACCCAAATACTATTTTTTTCTGGTATAAAAAAAGAAAGGATTTTTACAAATCCTTTCTCATGGCTATAAAATATGTATAAAACAATTTTAGCCTTCTACTGAATCTTTAAAAGACTTTCCAGCTCTAAATACTGGAACTGACCTTGCAGGAATCATAATTTCCTCCCCAGTTTGAGGATTCCTTCCTTTTCTTTCACTACGATCCCTGACTTCAAATGTACCAAACCCAATAATCTGTACACTTTCCCTTTTAGCTTCAGCTTTGCGGGCTTCACCACTTAAAAATTCAACAATGGTATTAAAGACCGCGTTTACAGCCTCACCTGAATCTTTTTTGGTTAAACCAGTTTTTTCTGCAACAGCATCGATTAAATCGGTTTTAGTCATTCATTGTCACCCCCCTTTGTTCCTTGCATAATAATTTCATTACTTAATATTCGCGATATAACAATAATCTCCTGCATGTTTATGTATTTTTTTTTAAAAAAAGATAAAAAAATAGGGCTTAAGGATATTTTCCCTCAAGCCCTTTAAAAAAATACGCCGGCTATAGAATTATGCAGATTAATCCGCCACTACCTTCATTAACGATCTTCTCTATGGTATCCTTAATCTTGTATTGAGCAGATTCTGGCATTCTATATAGTTTATTGGCAATGCCTTCTTTCATTATATCATGAAGAGAACGGCCTAAAAACTCTGTTTCCCAGATGTCTTCTGGATTATCCTCAAAATCCTTCTGCAAGAATAATATTAACTCCTCTGATTGTTTTTCCGTACCAACAACAGGTGAAACTTCAGCATTTATATCAGCCCTGATCATATGAATAGAAGGAGCATTAGCCTTTAATTTTACCCCAAATTGATTGCCTCTTTTGATAATTTCAGGCTCATCAAAAATCATATCTTCTAAAGATGGTGTTACTATACCATAACCCTTTTCTTTAACATCTGCTAAAGCCCCGGCAATCCGATCATATTCTCTTTTGGCCACACTTAAATCCCTAACCAGAGAAAGTAGGTCAAGATCATTGCTAATTGTAAAGCCACTGATTTCTTCCAGAGTCTGATAAAATAGATTTTCCTGTACTCCAATAGCTATTTGTGCTATACCTGCTCCCAGGTCTACACTTTCCAGATAGACTTCCTGGGCATAATCATTATCGGCAAGGCGGAGAACTACATCTTCAATATCCCGGAGCTTTTCTGCCTCTTCAATTGACTTTAAAACACTTTCATCAAAGCTCTTGCGGATTTTGTTGTCTTCTGGCAGGCCTTTCACCCATGATGGTAAATCTATATATATTTCCCTGATAGGAAATTCGTAAAGAATATTACGCAGTATTGTTTCAATATTATCCCTTTTTAAATGCAAGCAATCAAGGGGTAAAACAGGTACAGCATATTTAGCACTTAGTTTTTCTGCTAATTGAATTGTTTTTTCATCCTCAGGTTTAGCAGAGTTCAAAATAACAATAAAGGGTTTTCCTATTTCCTTCAGTTCATTAATTACCCTTTCTTCAGCCATTAAAAAATTATGTCTGGAAATTTCCGTAAAACTCCCATCAGTAGTTATAACCAGACCTATAGTAGAATGCTCTCTAATTACTTTTTGAGTACCCAGTTCAGCAGCCTCTTGAAAAGGAATATCATGAGAATACCATGGTGTTGAGACCATGCGAGGACCATTTTCATCCTCATAACCCTGGGCACCAGGGACAGTATAGCCAACACAATCAATCATTCTCACTTTAAAATGAATATTTTCCCCTATCTCTACCCTGATAGCTTCTTCAGGCACAAACTTAGGTTCTGTTGTCATAATGGTTTTACCACTGGCACTCTGTGGCAGCTCATCTTTAGAACGTTCTTTGATATATTTATCCTTTATTAGAGGCAATACATATTCTTCCATAAATTTTTTTATAAATGTTGATTTTCCTGTCCTTACAGGCCCCACAACTCCTATGTAGATATCACCATTAGTTCTTTCACTTATATCCCTGTATAAATCAAATTCTTCCACTTCTTCCCCTCCTTTTCTATTATTTTAAGAAATAAAGTCATACACTTACTCTTTTCATCCCTCCTAATAAAAATTTTCTTTTTATAATGATTTTTAATATCTAACCAGGGGCAAGTAATAAACATCAATATATATATATGAAGGCAAGTCTAAAATATTACTACTTAAAAGCTATATTATCAGGCACTATTAGAAGTCCTATGTAAAATATATTATTTATTTTATTTCTATATTACAGTTAGTAGACACTTTCTTCAGCTTATTATTTGCCAATAAAAAAAGACCATCTCTCTTGAGATAGCCTCTTAATTTTACTAGCTATTAGCAGTTATCTTATTTTTCAACTACTTTTATTTCTTCTTTTGGATCTCGTAACATTAAGTCATCAACTGCCTGAAGTGGTGTCTTTTTTTCAAAAAGCACCTTATAAATTTGACTGGTTATAGGTATTTCATAATCATGGTCAGTTTTATGATACCATTCATAAAACGCCTTAGTTGTACGCACTCCTTCCACGGTTTGCTTGATTTCTTCTAAGGCTTCATTCAAAGTCAAACCTTCTCCTATCTTTACTCCCAGATTCCTATTCCTACTATATTTACTGGTACAGGTTACCACCAAATCCCCCATACCACTTAAGCCAGCAAAGGTCAATAATTCTCCACCCATAGAAATACCGATTTTACTCATTTCATATAAACCCCGGGTAATTAAAGCAGCCTTTGTGTTGTCTCCATAGCCAAGCCCATCTGAAATTCCTGCTGCAATAGCAATAACATTTTTAATAGCCCCGGCAATTTCTACACCTATTATATCTGGATTTGTATAAACTCTAAATTTAGAAGAACTCATTAATTGCTGGATCAGCTGAGCTGCTTTCCTGTCCTCTCCTGCAGCAACAACGGTTGTAGGCAATTCTCGCATAACCTCTTCAGCATGACTAGGTCCTGATAAAACGACCAGGGGGGTATCTGTATACTCCTTTATAATTTGGGAATTACGGAGAAAAGTACCCTCTTCCATTCCTTTTGCTGTAGAAACAATGACCTGGTCTTTCTTAATTATATTTTTTATAGATGCAAGGATCTGGCGATTAACATAAGTAGGAACAGCCAGTACAATGATTTTGCCAAAAAGAACAGCTTCCTCCAGAGAATCAGTTGCCCTGATTTTATCTGAAAGCTTTATTTCCGGAAAATATTTAGTATTTATACTCAATTTATTAATATTCTCCTTCAATTCTTTATCCCGGACATATATTAAGACTTCATGTCCATTGGAGGCAAAAACCTGTCCTATAGCAGTTCCCCAACTACCGCCACCGATAATAGCGATTTTCTCCAACACTATAAATCACCTTTCCTGTTAATTAAAGGCCATCTTATTTTATCTTCAGTTTTATTTAATAACCTTATAATGTTTGTCCTGTGTCTTAAAATAATTAAAAGGGCAAAAATAAGGGCAAAAATTAGATCATAGATATCTCCCTTTAAAAAATAAATAATTAAAGGAAGACAGGCCCCACTAATAATAGAAGCCAGAGAAACATAGCGGCTTAGTAAAAGGACAATAAGCCAGATTATAAAAAAGATAATGAAGCCCAGGGGAAAAAGAGTAAAAATCACCCCACAGGTAGTTGCCACTCCTTTGCCACCCATAAATCTAAGAAAAACTGACCAATTATGGCCAATAATTACAAAAGAGGCTGCAATTAAAAGATAATACCTGGCTAATTCTGGCGACAAGAGGCTTCTTGCTATACTTACGGCCAGAATAGCCTTTAAGACATCTAAAAGTGCCACTAAAAAGCCATATTTAAACCCCAGTAGTCTGCCAGCATTGGTAGCACCGACATTACCACTGCCATGTTCTCTAACATCTTTCCCTGTAAGTAATCTGGTCATAATATAGGCAAAGGGTATGGCCCCCAGTAGGTATGAAATAAGTATTACTATTAAAAAATTCAGCATAGAAACCTCCCCTAATCCCTCTTTTTCAAGTTAATTCTAATTGTAGTACCAATAAAACCAAAGGCTTTCCGTAAAGCATTCTCAAGATACCGTTCATAGGAAAAATGCATTAGTTCAGGATCATTGACAAAAAGAAGAAAAGTAGGTGGTTTAATAGCAACCTGAGTTGCGTAATATAACTTCAATTTCTTACCCCTATATCCTGGTGGTTCTCTTAAGAGAAATGCTTCTTCAAGGACTTCATTTAATAAGCCGGTTTTGATCCGCAAGGAATTTTGATCAATAACATATTCCAACAATTCCAGGGCTTCTGGAACCCTCTTTCCTGTCAGGGCAGAGATAAAGGTTATTGGGGCATAATTTATAAATTTAAGCTCATTATAGATTTCTTTTTTGTATTCCTCCATGGTATTAGTTTCTTTCTCAACCAGGTCCCATTTGTTGACAGCCAGGACAATGGCCTTACCATTATCATGGGCATAGCCTACAATCTTTTTATCCTGGCCAGTAACCCCTTCAGTAGCATCAATCAACATCAGGACTGCATCAGCCCGGTCAATTGCCCTGATGGTCCTGATAACACTATAGTACTCTACTGAATCCTTTATTCTGGCCTTCCGCCGCATTCCTGCTGTGTCTATTAGATTATACTTGACTCCCTTTATTTCTACCAGGGTATCAATAGCATCTCTGGTAGTTCCAGGTATATCACTGACTATAACCCGCTCATAACCGGCTAAATAATTAACAAGAGAAGATTTGCCTACATTAGGTTTACCTATTATAGCAATATTTAAGGCCTCATTATCAAGTTCATCATCTTCGAGCAGGGGTAAATTGTCCACAATTTTTTCCAGTAAATCCCCAACATTTTTGCCATGTTCAGCTGATATGGGAATGATCTCTTCAAAACCCAGAGAATAGAATTGCCAGGTTATTTCATCTACCAGGGAAAAATCATCTACTTTATTTATTAATAATAAAATCTTTTTATTGGTTTTCCTCAAATAATCAGCTATTTCCTGATCCAGATTTGTGATCCCACTACGGCCATCGACAACAAATAAGAGGAGGTCTGCTTCCTCAATGGCTAGTTGGGCCTGTTGACGCATTTTTTTAATAATCAGATCATCACTATCTGTCTCAATACCACCTGTATCTACCAGAATAAAAGATTTTTCTAACCATTCAATATCAGCATAAATCCGATCTCTGGTAATGCCCGGCTCACTTTCCACTATGGAAATACGGTTACCGGCCAATCTATTAAATAAAGTTGACTTGCCAACATTAGGTCTACCAACTATAGCAACTACTGGTTTAGCCATTCAATAACACCTCCAGCATTTCCTCTAAATTAGCCACAAAATATATCTTGAGCTCCGGAAACTCCTTTATCAGGTCTGAAACAGTCAGGTTATCTAAAAATAAGCCCACAGGGTTCAAAACAATATCAGGAATTATTATATATTCTGGTTTATTACTTAATTGTTTTATTTTATTAATAATATCTTGTCCGGTTAATAAGCCAGTTACTGTAACAGAACTACCAAAAAACTCATTTTCTACAGGAATAGTATAAATATCCAGCCCGGGGATTTCCTGTAATCTATTGACTATAGGAGCTAAAGCCTTATTGCCCAGGATACCGGTAATAAGACCTACTGTTTTTACAGGTATACTTTCAGGTAATGACAGGCTGGCAAACTCTTCCCACAGAAGACGGGTTAAGCCAATACCATTTTCCAACTGGCAAAAATCATGGTATTCTTCTACTGGTGGAATACTATCATTAGCCAGAAAATAAAACTCATCTGCAGCATAAAGAATGTTTTTGCCGTACAAGTCTTTAATCTTTTTCTGCCATTCTTTAACCTGGGCAAGGCTTTCTTTGGCCCTGGAATTAGTATATTTTTCAAGAAAAGGCAGGTTGAAACGATGTTCTGTTAAACCTACTGGTACAACCCCAATGGACAGTACATTGGGATATAGACTAATTAAGTCTTTTATTGATCTATCCAGCTCTGTACCATCATTATAGCCAGGACACAGGACCAATTGGGTATGATAAGAAATGCCCCTTTCAGCTAGATATTTGAGCTGTTCCATAATCCTTCCAGCCTGGGGGTTTTTCATCATTTCCACCCTCAAGGCCGGATTGGTAGTATGTACTGATATATAAAGAGGACTTAAATTATAATCAACAATCCTCTTAAAATCTTCCTCTTTTAAATTAGTAAGGGTTATAAAACTGCCCTGTAAAAAAGAAAAACGATAATCATCATCTTTGAGCAATAATGATTTCCTTAAACCCCCTGGTTGTTGTCTGACAAAACAAAAAAGACAGTTGTTCTTACATAATTTTAACTGGTCAAAAATAATATCATCAAAGACCAGGCCTATACTTTCATCTGCATCTTTTTCTATCTCTATCTCCCAGATCTCTCCATCAGCTTTTTCGACTGTTAATACAAAAAAATCAGCTGCTATTCCATACTGATAATCTATGTAATCCCTGATCTCTTTTCCATCTATCTTTAAAAGATAATCTCCAGGAAATATCTCTAATTCCTCTGCAATACTACCTGGCTCTACAGCCCTTATCCTGATCATACCAATAATACCTCCTGTAAAGAGATAATATCATATTTCAGAAGACTAAGCAATAATTAAAGGTATTTATCTTTTACTCTGGAAACCATCTCGATAAATTTAGGATAAGCCAGCTGTAAACCTATAATACTTATTATACGGCCAGGAAATACAAATCCTAGACGGCGGGAAAGGAAACCTCCAATCCGGACCAGGATATTTACATTCTGCAGGGCATTGATTAATATCAGGTCTTTTTCTGGAATACCGTACAATTCCATGAGATCCTTTAACAAATTAATTACCGTCTCATCAGCCCCACCCATGCCCTGGACATATATTTTATTTCCCTCCTGGTCTATCCCATATAAAATAGGTGTACCAATCTCTTCTGTTTTTTTCTCATCAAAATATGGTATTTCCTTAATTTCCTTAATACTTGCTACCCTATTATCGGGTAACAAACCCAGATGAATAGCTGCTGAAAGGATAGAAGAATGGGCTGCCCCATAACAATGGTAGATTATAATCATCTTCTCATTCCTTTTGCCTCCTGTAGATCAATCTACAGGAGTGTTTATATAAGTATCTGGCCAGACTTCTTAAACCCAATCTTTCTGTTAAAATTGCCAGTTTAATATACTTTTTTTCAAAGGGGGAAATATCTATTATTTTATAGTTTTCTTTTACCCTGAACATACTTAAATAACCATGAAAGGCCTGCAAAACTATCCTCTTCTTTTTGCCTCCCAGCAATAAAAATATTTTTCTGGTCTTTTCTGGATATAGCCTGAAGAAAACCTTCTTTTCAGTTTTATATCTTTGATAATCTTTTAAAGCAGTTAAAAAGATCTCATTAAAGCCTTTTTCTTTTTCATAAAAAAATAAATAAAAGAAAAATAAGGGTAGAGGGCTTAATTGGCTACAGAGAATAATAATTAACTTAATCTCCTCCCTTAGTGTCTGACAATAATTTTTATTCCGTTTTCCAGATCATGAACCATGGCCAGTGTAATCCGGGCCAGCAAACTACTGAGTTCCTCTACTTCTTCCTCATTATCTGCAAAAAAAATCGGTGCTCCACCAGCTACTTTGTCCCTTAGTTTTTTTGTGGTAATAATGGCCAGTATATTATTTTCACTCATCCAGAACCTCCTTAATCTGCAGCCTTTCTCCCTATTTTATCTTTTAATGGTTTCCGCTGTGAACTCTCCAGAACTGGAATCCTTTCTACTGCTTCTTTGATAAATATTTCATCAGGTTCCTGGGGAATAAAGATTATATTCAGGCTTCCATTATCAATATTTAGTCTGGCCAGAGGAGAAAAATGCTGTAAACCCAGATCTAACTTTATTCCCATTAGAATAGATAGATCATGTAAGATGGCCTGTCTCTGGCCCAGATTGGCCAGGGTAGCCCTGGCATCTTCATCCCTGGGAATTATTTTTACCCCTATTCCTTCCCTGGACCAGATCTCCAATGCCTCTTCTTCCCCTACATTCATCATAATCACTTCATCAATACCAATACTTTTCTTTTTAATACTTATTTCTACCACTTCCACATCAGCAATATCTCCAACTGTAGGGCCTTTCATAAAAGAATGTAAACCATAGGCAACAAGACTGCCACCAAGAAGGGCAATATACCAATTGCTATAATAATAGATCAGGTTGGTAGTGAAAGAGCTAATTAAAGCCAGGTAGTTCCTGGCCTCAAATAGTTTTGCTATCCCTTCTATATAGGCTTCCCCCCTGGGTATCAACTCAGTCTTCTCTATCTTGGCCAGGCTTTCTCTCTCCATTGACCTTACATCTCTGAATTGCTGGGCTGCAATAGTTATAAAGGTTATAGCAATAAACTCCTTTTCCAAGAGAAGGGGAATAACCAGGGCTCCCAGGGCAGCTGCAATAGCACCAAGGGTCAAATGTATAACATAAGAATGAGGATAACTGGGGAACTGCCGATAATCAATTTTTAACATTAGTGCCCTGGCCAAAAAGCCAAGCAACAAACTGAAGAAAAACATCTCATCATATTCAAACATCCACTAATACCCTTTCTATTTTAGCTCCTTCCTGAAAAAAGCCTTCAGTCGTTTACCTACTCCCCCTAAACTTCCTTCATTAATCAAAAGATATATAAGGACTCCTATTCCTGTTACACCAAGTATCCAGATAATACTGGAAAATATTCCGGCATTTTCCTTCTGGCCTGTCCCTCCCTTACTGGCAAAAAGGAGTTTGCTGACCGGTTCAGCAAACAATTGAGCACTGGCAATGGCCTGTTCTTTTGTTGTTACATGGGTACCAAATTCCAATAACAAGGAATGGGGAGCAACATGTTGGTTATAAACTCCTTTTCCATAAAAGATACCCTTGATTAAGCCGGGATATTCTTCATCAGCAAGGGCCTTTAATCTCCTGGCAAATTGATCATTAACCTTTTGATTTGGGTTTTGCCTTCCTACCACCAATCTTATCTGGCTTATTGTTTTTCCATTAATCTCTTTCAGGTATTCATCTTTTCTGGGGATAGCATCCCGGTGAAGATCAAAAATTATATCAGGTTCTTCCTGTACCAGGTCAGCTACTGTTCCCCGGGAACGTTCATAAGCAGCACCATCATGAGGTAAATGTAGGTTTTCACTCTTGACAACTGTAATCCCTTTCTTCTCCAGGGCTTCTTTCAAGGCATCTCCCACCTCATGAATTTCCCCGACTCCATCTATGTTGACTGGACCAGGCAAATAGGATTCATCATTATGGGTATGATAAATGGCAACTGTTTTCTTGCCCTCTTTTGCCAGGGGGATCTGTAAAGTAAATTCAGGACCTATATCTGCCAACAAATCTACCTTTCCTTTTTTCTTACAGATGGCCTTGTTGCCTCCTACTTCTATTATTTCATATTCTATATTATCCTCATCAATATATTTATCACCAACATTTACAGCCAGGGCAATAGCAAAAATATAATTGTCTTCCTGGTCATAAACCCAGCAGATATCTTCTTCCCTATGGCCAATAATTTCACTATTATTTTGCCCATATAAAGGTAGATACAGTAGGAGACAAAAAAGTACAAAGAAGACTTTTATCCTTTTCACTCTTCTCCCCCTTTTCCAGAATGTCCTCCAGTTAAGCGTTCCAGGGATTCTCCCAGAAATTCAGCCAATAAGACAGCCAGGACACCAGAAATAATTATACTATCATAGACTCCAGCACCACCTATCCGCAGCTGGCTCCTGATCTCTCCTGTCAGTAGCCTATAATAGATAAAAAGATTATATAGTAAAAAGCCAATTGTTCCGGCTATAAAGGATGCCCTCCTGGACCTGCCCAGGAGATAGGCAATCAGACCACCACTGATAGCATAGAGATACATGGGATCAATTATATCTCTACCATGACCAAAATCAGAGAAAATAATACTGATAGCATAAATGGCCAGGCCAGTCAGGAAAACAGCAACTAGGGTTCTTATTCTCTCTTTCCTGGAATCTGCCTTTATAAATACATAAACAGACAATAATAAGGGGATAAGGCCTCCTCCTATATTTATTGTCAAGAGAGGGTTTCTCTTAATTGTAAGGTCAAAAAAACTACCAATGATCATTAGGGCAATAATTAAGAGGGCACTTTTATCTGTTAAATAAAGGCGGTCCAGTACCCTGTGAGCAGCTCCAAGATAGACTAATAAACCGATAATCATTAATAAAATAATACCTGTTGTCATTCCTTCACCTCAGAATTTGTCCTTATCTACACAGGATATTATCTCACTGATTTCCTCTTCTTATTCTCCTTCCTGAAGATTATTAAAGAACTTCTGGAGATAATGAATAAGGCCATCTCTTTTATGAGATGGCCTTTAAAATCCATATTATGAGTTTTTATTCTTCTTCTGTATTAAAGATATCCCCTACTAATTCTCTAATGGTTACTCCTCCAGTGCTTTCTTCTTCTTTTGGTTCTTCTGTTTTAACAGGTGCCTTGACAACTGGTTTTTCCTGCAACTCTTTAATACTCAAACCTACCCTCTTTTGTTCTTTATCTATATTCAGGATTTTAACCTGGACCTCTTCTCCTTCACTGACCACCTCATCAGGGGTTTTCACATGACGATGGGATAATTGGGAGATATGGATTAATCCTTCCACTCCCTCGGCTACCTCTACAAAAGCACCAAAATCAACAATTTTGGTTATAGTACCACTTATTACATCTCCCTGATCATGTTTGCTGATAAATTCTTGCCAGGGATCGGGTAATAATTGTTTATAACCCAGGGAGATTCTTTCTTCTTCTTTATCTACACTCAATACCTTTACTTCAATTTCCTGGCCTTCTTCAAAGAGTTCAGAAGGATGGGCAATTCTACCCCAGGACATTTCGGAGATATGTAGTAAACCTTCTATACCTCCCAGATCGACGAAAGCTCCAAAATCAACTAATTTGGTTATCTTTCCTTTTAAAGTCTGGCCAGCTTCCAGACTTGCCAGGGTTTTTTCTTTCTCTTTTTCTTTCTCTTCTTCCAGGACTTCTTTGGCAGAAAGAACTACATTGTTTTTATCTCTCTCTACTTCAATAACTTTCAGGCGTAAGGTTTTTCCTACATATTCATCTAAATTTTCCACAAAACCAATGTCCACATGGGAGGCAGGTATAAAACCCCTTAAACCTACATCAGCAACCAGGCCGCCTTTGACAACCTTAGTTACTTCAGCTTCAATTATTTCGTTATTATCATAGGCTTCCAGAATCCTTTCCCAGGCTTTTTCAAAATCTGCTCTTTTTTTAGAAAGGATCATATTACCTTCACTATCTTCCAGGGTTAAAACAACTACATTTATTTCTTCATTTAATTTAACTACTTCATTAGGATCATTGATATCTTTATATGATAACTCCCTTAAGGGAATGAAGCCATCAGTTTTGTAGTTTACATCTACATAAACACCGTCTTCTTTGATTTGGCTTACAGTACCAGTAACAATCTGGCCCTTTTTCAAATCAGCTATACTGTAATCAATTTCTTCATTTAGATTATTGTCTTCTTCAATTGGACTTTCATTATTCACTTCAACAGTATTTTCTGCAGCTTCAGCCCCGTCAATTACTCCTTCCTCTGTAATATTTTCATCAATTTGTAAATCTTTTTTTTCTTCACTCATAGCCTCAATAACCTCCTTGATTAACCATTCAGGGGTCGATGCCCCTGCAGTAATTCCTATTTTTTCTTTATTTTCTAACCACTGCTTATTTATTTCTGCAGCAGTTTCTATATGGTAAGTTGGGGTACCAGTTTCCAGGCATATTTCAGCAAGTCTTTTGGTATTTGCACTGTTATAGCCCCCAATTACAAACATTACATCTACGTTCTTTGCAAGTTTTCGGGCCGATTCTTGTCGGCTTTCTGTAGTATTACAGATGGTATTATATACCTTTAATTCTTTACTTCTTTCTATAACAGCAGAGATTAAATCCCGAAAAGATTCCGGCGATTTAGTAGTCTGGGCTACAAAACCTATTTTATTACTCAATTCAAGGGAATGCAAATCTTTTATATCATTAACAATATAGGCTTTACCCCCTGTAGAACCACAGATACCCTTAACTTCTGGATGATCAGGATCACCAAAGATAATGGTCTGGTAGCCCTCGTCTACCAGGTTTTTGGCCTCTTTCTGGGCTTTTTTTACAAAAGGACAGGTAGCATCAACCACATGTAAACCTTTTTCCCTGGCTGCCTTGATTACAGCCGGGGAAACTCCATGGGATCTGATTATTACAGTTCCTTCTGTAATCTCATCCAGGGAATCAATGGCCTTAACACCCTTCTCTTCCAGTTTTTTTACAACCTGAGGATTATGTATAATTGGTCCCAGAGTGTATACCGGGGTATTGGAGTCCTGGGCAGTTTCCATGGCACTCTCTATAGCCCTTTTTACTCCAAAACAGAATCCTGCTTCTCCAGCTATAATAATATCCAAATCCTGTTACCTCCCCAGGAAAAATATGCTTTTCTCTAGTATATCCAGAGGACTGTAATTAATACATCAATATACCTTTTCGCCATTCATCTCTATAATCCTGCTTAAATTTGAGAAATTTGTATTTTAAAGTTTATCCAGCTCTGCCTGAATTTTATTCATTATATATGTACCTGCTTCCTGTCTCTCTTCTTTGCTCAGTTTACGGTCATAGTATTGATCTAAATAAAAAACCTTACCAAAAGATACCTTTGCCTTCATAGTTTTATATTTTATACCTACTGGTACTATAGGGCTTTTTCCCTCAATAGGTATTAAGATAGAACCAGATTTTGCCTTTCCCAAACTTTCTTTAGAACCTCTGGTTGTTCCTTCTGGGAAAATACCTAAGACTTTCTCCTCTTCTAAAATTGCCAGAGCCCCTTTTAAAGCACTTCTATCTGGTTTACCTCTTTTTACCGGGATTTGTCCTATTTTTCCAAGCAAATATCCCAGGAGGGGTATTTTAAATAATTCCTCTTTAGCAAGAAAATGTATTTTACGCTTCAAAATACAGCCTATTAAAGGAGGGTCATAGTATCTTACATGGTTAGCCATTATAACCAGTCTGCCTTCTTTTGGTATATTTTCAAGGCCATAAATTTCATAGCGATAAAATACTTTAAAAAACACCCTAAATAAGAAGGCTGCAAAGCTGTATAAAATATTAACCATCTCCTTCATCCTTTATGTAAGAAAGTATTTTATCCAACACTTCCTGTATTGACATCTTACTTGTATCTATTAAAATGGCATCTTCAGCTTGAACTAAAGGGGAAACCTCCCTTGTAGAATCTTCTAAATCCCGTTCAGCAATCTCTTTTTCTATTTCAGCCAAACTGATAGCAATACCTTTGGCCTTATATTCTTCCCATCTCCTCCTGGCCCTTTCTTCCAGGGAAGCGGTAATAAAAAACTTATATTCTGCATCTGGAAGAACCCGGGAACCAATATCTCTGCCATCCAGTATAATCTTACCACTCTTGGCTATCTTCCTTTGTATCCTGGTCATTATTTCCCGGATCTCTTTATTTTTGGCAATGGTAGAAACATTATTATCTACCTCTTTACTTCTAATTTTATCAGTTAGATCCTGGCCATTGATAATAATATGACTGATATTGTTTTCATCAGGAGGGGTAAAATCCATCTCTATATTTTTGCATAATTGTACTATATCATTTCCTTCTTCAGGATTTAGGCCCTTCTCCAGAGCCAGATAAGTTATGGCCCGATACATTGCCCCTGTATCAAGATACCTATAACCAAGTTTTTTGGCCAATAATCTGGAAATTGTACTTTTTCCTGCACCTGCTGGCCCATCAATTGCTATGACTTTGCCCATCTAAAAACCAGCTCCTTTAATGTATAATGCTATATATTCTATTAAGGTTTAAGAAAATCCTCTTTTCGACTGGATTTATCTTTTACTTAGTTTTTTTAAGATAGCACAGAAATCAGGAAAAGAAATCTTGATGGCTTCAGCATCTTTTATAAGAAAAGATTTTTCAGTTATTAAGCCTGCAACCATAAAGGACATGGCAATCCGGTGATCATAAAAGGAGTCTATCTCAATACCACCCTCTAGTCTAACTGGTCCCTCAATTACCATACCATCAGCCAGTTCTTCTACATTAACTCCTAATTTCCTTAAACCCTTTACAGTAGCACTAATTCTATCACTTTCCTTAACCCTCAATTCAGCAGCATCTTTAATAATGGTTTTTCCTTCCGCCTGGGAAGCCAGGACAGCCAATAAGGGGAGCTCATCAATCAGAGCAGGAATAAGTTCACCTTCAATATTTATTCCTTTTAAAGTACTGGTCCTGGCCCTAATATCAGCCAGGGGCTCACCTGCCTTTTCCCTGATATTAAAAAGCTCAATCCTGGCTCCCATCTCCCTGACTACCTTCAGGAAACCATCCCTGGTAGGATTAATACCCACATTTCTAAGGATTATTTCACTATCTGGGGTAATAAGGGCAGCAGCAATAAAAAAAGCAGCAGAGGATAGGTCTCCAGGCACTTCTATCTCCTGTGCATGTAATTTTAAGTCACCTGTATTATTGATAGAGATCTCTTTTCCCCTTATCTCCAGCTTAACCCCAAAAGCCTGTAACATCCTTTCTGTATGGTCCCGGCTGTATTCTGGTTCAGTTATTTTTAATTCACCCTGGGCATAGAGAGCAGCCAGAAGTAAAGCAGACTTAAGCTGGGCACTGGCTACAGGTAATTTGTAATTTATACCAGAAAGCTGGCTTCCTTTTATACTCAAAGGAAGGTATTTATCTTGTCTAGACCAAATTCTGGCCCCCATCTTTTCCAGGGGTATAATCACCCTGTCCATGGGCCTGGTATTCAGGTACTTATCTCCCGTCAAGACAGAATAAAACTTCTGTCCTGCCAGGAGGCCTGTTAAAAGTCTTGCAGTTGTACCAGAATTACCACAATAAAGGATATCCTGGGCTTCCTTTAAACCATATAAACCTACACCCTCAACTCGATAAATCCCTTCTTCATTTTTCCTGATCTCTACTCCCAGTTGCTGAAAGATATTTAAGGTATGTAGGCAGTCATCACTTTCCAGTAAACCTTTTATATATGTATTCCCCTCAGCAATTGCAGCCAGGATAAGAGCCCGATGGGAAATTGATTTATCTCCAGGCAAATTAATATCACCCTGAATTGTCCTGGCCTGAAATGTTTTAAATGACATTATCAGTCTCCTCCCAGAGTTCTTCCTGTAGTTTGCTTCTCTTTATTTTTGCTGCTTCCATTATTTTTATCAATTCCTTTTCTTCTCCTGTTAAGAGAGAATTTTTAAAGGATAAGAGGGCATTTATTATTTTGTCGATTTTATCCAATATAAATTCCTGATTAGTAAGAAATATATCTTTCCAGATTAACGGACTGGAAGCAGCTATTCTGGTGAAATCCCGGAAACCTTGTCCCATAAATTGGCTTATTTCCGGAAAGTCTTTTTCATACTTAATGACTTCATTCATCAAGGCAATGGCAATCACATGGGGAAGATGACTGGTTAAAGAAACCAGATCATCATGTTTTTCACTATCTATATAAATAATTTTAGCCCCGATTTTCTCTAATATTTTTATTAATAATTCTTCCTTTACAGGTCTTCCCTGGTCAGCAATAAGGATATAGCTTTTATTGCAAAACAAATCAGCATCTGCAGTTTTGGGACCACTTGTCTCCCTGCCAGTCATGGGATGTCCACCAATGAAATTTAATGCTGGAAACCTCTGCTTAATCTCCTTACAGATGTAGGTCTTTGTACTACCTAGATCTGTTAATAAAGTCCTTTCCAAATTTAAGTAAGGCATGATTTCTTCCACAACTTCTATTGTTGTAATAACAGGTACAGCCAGAAACAAAAGATCAAGCTGAGAAATGTTTTCTTTATTTAATTTAGCAGTAATTGTTTTCTTCTGGTAAGCATAATCCAGGTTTTCTGTATTATTATCATAGCCATAAGTTTTTATACCTGGACAATATTTTTTAATTGCCATAGCCAGAGAGCTTCCCATGAGACCAAGGCCAATAATCCCTACCTTCATCATAGCTCACGATCCACCGCTGCAGCTATTTTCTTTAATTCCTCAACCAGGGAGGCAAATTTTTCAAATTTCAATGATTGCTGGCCATCACTCATAGCTTTTGTTGGCTCTGGGTGTACTTCAATGATCAAACCATCTGCTCCCATAGCAATTGCCCCCTTGGCTGCCGGAGCAACCAGGTCCCAGTGGCCAGTACCATGGCTAGGGTCAATTACTACAGGCAAATGACTTAATTTCTTTAAGACTGGAATACTTACCAGGTCAAGGGTATTTCTGGTATAGTTTTCAAAGGTCCGGATTCCTCTTTCACAGAGAATAACATTATAATTTCCTTCTGACATTATATATTCAGCAGCCATTAAAAACTCATTATAGGTAGCAGATAATCCTCTTTTCAATAAAACCGGCTTCCTGGTCTTACCTACTTCCTTTAATAAGAAAAAGTTCTGCATATTACGGGCCCCGATTTGAAAAATATCAGTATAATTTCCAACCAATTCTACATCCCTGGGGTCAACTACTTCTGTTATTACTGCCAATCCTGTCTCATTGCCTACCCGCCGTAATATTTTTAAACCTTCTTCCTCTAAGCCCTGAAAACTATAGGGTGATGTTCTGGGCTTAAAGGCTCCACCACGAAGAACAGTAGCCCCATATTCCTTAATCTTTTCAGCAGTTACCCGTACCTGTTCTTCATTCTCCACTGCACAGGGCCCAGCCATGATCATGATTTTTTTATCACCTATACTTAAGCCCTCTTTTATCTCTATTACAGTAGGATCCTCGCTAAAGGTACGGCCAGCCAGCTTGTAGGGGTCCAAAATTGGTACCAACTTATCAATCCCTGGATATGCTCCCAGAGATTCAATCAATTCTTCCCGATTTAAATCCCCTATAATACCTATAATCATCTTTTTTGCTCCCCGGGAAGGATGGGTAGTAAAACCTAATTCTTCAACCCGGGACATAACCTGTTTTATTTCTTCTTGTGTAGCATCATCCCTCATTACAATAATCATCCTACTCTCTCCTCTCCTTCTCATTATTTATATATAAATCAGGCCGTAGTCTGACAGCCTCTCTTAAATAGACATGTTTTATTTCCTCCAGCGGAGCCTTTCTATCTATAAAAACCATAACCCTCAAACACTTCTCCAGGGCCCCCTCTACCTTCATTTCCTGAAAGCAAAGAAGAGGGACCTTGTCCAGCCCCATCTCTCTGGCAGCTACTGCCGGGTAGACAGCATCAAGATCAGTAGTAGCTGTAAAGATTATGCTAACCAGTTCTTCATTTTTAATTTTATTTGCGTCCAGAATCTCTTCCAACAACTCGGTACTGGCTGCCAATATTTCTTCTTTGGTATTTTTACTAACAGTAATTGCTCCACGAATAGCTCTCATAAAAACTCAACCTCAAAATTGTATTTTCCATTTTAAAATGAAACACCCCTGAAATTAGCCAAGGCTACTTTGCTAATAAGGGTGTTTTTGTATTCCTGGAATTTTTAATATTTTATCATATTAGGTTTTAACTGTCCAGTATTTCAGCCTATACTTTCTCATAAAACTGAACAACTCCGAGTACTTTCTCTTCCCTATAGATTCTAAAAATTTGTCCTGTATACCAGGTCTTTATATTGGAGGATATTTCTCCTACTTTAAACCAGAGGGGATCTGGACAAAAACTACAATCCAGTACCAGTAAATCCCCTTCCTTTACTCGTATCTCCACAGAACCTTCTGCAAAATTAGCCACTCTTTGCCCATTTTTTACTAACCATACCTGGGGTAAGGAATAAGTCTGGAGGAGTTCTATATTTATAACACCCTCTTCAACTATCAATTGGCCGGGTCTAAACACCTCCATTACTGCCTGGTCCTGAAAAAAATTCTTAATAGATACTTCCATAACCTTTAACTTACTATAGGCAGAATCATTACGCATAAGAAGCTGAACACTTATTAATAGAATAAGAATAATAAGAACTAAATTTATAAAAAAACGTTCCAGCCTGTGAAAAAAAATCATTTTAAGAACCTCCCGGGATAATAGTTTACTATATCTTTATGAAAAAAAAGAAGAAATTATCCCGGCAGCTTTTATTAGACCCTTCTTAATTTTTTAATCCTACTTTTTTTGAAATCCTTGCTTATTTTCTTAAAACCCTCCAAAGCTTCTTTTGCTGCATTTTGTTCTGCCTCTTTTTTGCTATAACCTTTTCCAATTCCTAATAATTGTTCCCTGTGCCTTACCTGTACTGTAAATAATTTATGGTGATCAGGGCCATCCTCCCGGACCACGTGATAAACAGGGCCTGCTATACTATCTTTTTGAATATATTCCTGTAAAATAGTTTTATAATCCTGAATATATTCCCCTTTTTCTACTTTTTCAATTTTATCCTTAAAATGTTTGATAATAAAATTTCCTGCTATTATTATCCCCTTATCCAGATAAATTGCTCCTATTAAGGCTTCTATAGTATCAGCCAGTATGGAATTTCTATTACGGCCACCGGAGAGGTCCTCCCCCTTACCCAGGAGAATATATTTACCCAGATTTATATTTCGGGCAACAGCAGCCAGACTGGGCTCACTGACTATAACAGAGCGCATTTTTGCCAATTCCCCTTCTGGATAATCGGGAAAATTATCAAATATATAACTGCTTATGATAATACTCAAAACAGAATCACCGAGAAACTCCAGCCTCTCATTGTCTCTTAAGGCTAAATCAGTATTTTCATTACTGAAAGACTTATGGGTCAAGGCCCTTTGGAGTAATAATTTATCTTTAAAATTTATCTTTATTTTTCTTTCCAGCTCATTGATTAATTTCTTATCCAGAAGAGAAGCCATTATTTAAACCCCTTTTATTCAATTTTACCCATAACCAGACAGGCATTTTGTCCACCAAAGCCAAAGGAATTACTCATAACATATTTTAGTTCAGGATATTCTCTGGCCTCATTGGGAACATAATCAAGATCACATTCGGGATCAGGATTTTCATAATTTATAGTAGCCGGTACAATAGCTTCTTTTATAGCCTTGGCACAGATAACTGCTTCTACTCCACCGGCTGCGCCCAGCAAATGGCCGGTCATGGATTTGGTAGAGCTGACCATTAATTTATAGGCATGATCCTTAAATACTGTCTTAATGCCATTAGTCTCCAGTTTGTCATTGAGTGGTGTAGAAGTACCATGGGCATTAATATAATTCAGGTCTTCTTTAGCTATACCGGCTTTTCTGATAGCTATTTCCATAGCCCGGGCTGCTCCCTCTCCTCCCGGGGAAGGTTGGGTCATATGATAGGCATCTCCAGAACTACCATAGCCAAGTAATTCAGCATAGATCCTGGCCCCTCTTTTCCGGGCTGACTCCAATTCTTCCAGGATAACTATACCACCACCTTCTCCTATAACAAAACCATCCCGTTCAGCATCAAAGGGGCGACTGGCTTTTTCGGGCTCATCATTTCTAGTGCTCAGGGCCTTCATATTGCCAAATCCCGCCAGGGCAGAAGGAGTTATAGATGCTTCTGTACCTCCGGCAATCATAATATCAGCATCTCCTCTTTTGATCATCTCCATAGCCTCACCAATAGCTGTAGTTCCTGAAGCACAGGCTGTAACAGCATTACTGTTAGGCCCCTTAACCCCGGTATATATGGAAACATTGCCAGAGGCCATGTTGGAAATCATCATGGGTATAAAAAAAGGACTAATTTTTCTGGGCCCTTTTGTAATAAGTCTTTCTATTTGCTCCTCTAATACTTCAATACCACCAATACCGGAGCCAATTAATACACCAATCTTTTCCGCATTCTCTTCATTAATTTCAAGACCAGAATCCTCCAGGGCCTTGTGGGCAGCAAAAACTGCATATTGGGTAAAGAGAGCAAGCCTTTTTGCTTCTTTTGCAGGAATATATTCTTCTGGACTAAAGTCTTTTACTACTGATGCAATCTGACTGGGATATTCAGTAACATCAAATTTTGTAATTCTGCTAATACCTGATTTACCATTAATAATATTATTCCAGAGCTCCTCAACAGTATTGCCTAAAGAAGTAACTACACCTAAACCTGTTATTACTACTCTTCTCTCCATAATCTCAACCCTTTACTTATTTTTATCTGCCTTAAATTCTACACAACAATATCCTTCAGCTTAATTGGTGGTAGAAAGGCCCTATTAACAGGGCCTCCCTGTTATAAAGAATATATAAGAGATTATAAATTCTCCTCAATATAATCTACTGCATTTTGAACAGTTTTAATATTTTCTGCATCTTCATCTGGAATTTCCAGGTCAAACTCTTCTTCAAAAGCCATTACTAACTCTACCACATCCAGGGAATCTGCTCCCAGATCATCTATAAATGATGCCTCAGGAGTAACTTCCTCTGGATCAACTCCTAATTCCTCAACAATAATCTCTACTACTTTATCAAAAATTTCAGCCATTATTTCACCTCCTTTCAAAATATCCTACATGAGCATACCACCATCAACATTTATAACCTGCCCATTTATATAATCTGCTTCTGCTGATGCCAGGAAACAGATTAAATTAGCCACATCTTCCTGTTTTCCGAATTTCTTTAAGGGTATAGCCGCTAACATGGCTTCTTTTACATTCTCCGGTAAAACTTCCGTCATCTGGGATTCAATAAAGCCAGGGGCTACGGCATTGGCGGTTATACCTCTACTGGCAACTTCCTTGGCCAGTGATTTGGTAAAACCTATTACCCCTGCCTTTGAGGCAGAGTAATTGGTCTGTCCGGCATTTCCCATAATACCGACTACAGAAGCCACATTAATAATTTTGCCGGCTTTTTGCTTCATCATTGGACGGAGGACTGCTTTTGTACAATTAAAGACACCTTTCAGGTTGACATTAATAACTGCATCCCATTCTTCTTCCTTCATCCTGAGCAAGAGATTATCCCTGGTAATCCCTGCATTATTAACCAGGATATCAATTTTCCCAAACTTCTCCAGGGCTTCTCCAATTAATCTCTCTGCTTCCGTAAATTTTCCTATATCTGCTTCAATAATATGGGCCTGGCGGCCTAAATTTATGATTTTTTCTCTTACGGCAGCAGCATTCTCTTCTTCAGCTGCAAAAGGATAGTTAATAATAATATCAGCACCCTCTTCTGCCATCCTGATGGCTGTTGCAGCACCAATCCCCCTGGAACTTCCCGTGATTAGAGCAACCTTTCCCTCCAATCTCATAATATACCCCCTTTTTATTTATTTCAAGAGATAAGTTAAGCAATATCCAGACTTCTTCACTAAATAATATTAATTATTCTCCAATGTTTCCTATACTTGATATTTATTTAAAAAATCCTGCAAGCTTTTCATATCTTCAATATTATAAGTCCTTAATGATGAGTCTATTCTCTTTAATAAACCCCTTAAAACCTTTCCTGGTCCCAGCTCTACAAAGAGTTCAATACCTTTATCTCTAAGTAACTGAATGGATTCAACCCACCGTACACTATTGCTTAATTGCTTTATTAATAACTTTTTTATCTCCTCTGGTTCCTCCATAAGGTCAGCGCTGACATTGGATACTACGGGTATTTCTGGTTTTCTAAATTCTATTTGATTAATCTTTTCTTTAAATTCCCTGGCTGCTACTTCCATCATGGAGGAATGGAAAGGCCCGCTTACTTTTAATACAACTGCCTTTCTGGCCCCCTTTTCTTTTGCCACTTGACAGGCTTCCTCCACCAGCTCCCTTTCTCCTGAAATTACTATCTGGCCAGGGGAATTGTAATTGGCTATTTCACAAACACCCCTGTCACTGATTTCCCGGCAAATCTCTTCAAGAACATTATCCTCCAGCCCAATGATAGCCGCCATCCTTCCCTTGTTACCTGGTACAGCCTTATTCATCAATATTCCTCTCTGTCTTACCAGCCAGAGCCCTTCTTCAAAACTAAAGACATTGGCTGCTGCCAGGGCTGAATATTCTCCCAGGCTGTGACCAGCTACCAGGGCCGGGTAAATCCCTTCTTCCCTTAAAATTCTATTAACTATATAACTAATTGTATAAAGGGCAGGTTGGGTATTTTCAGTCAGGTTCAGGTCTTCTGCTGGACCATTAAAACATAGTTCAGCCAGATCCATTGCCAGGATTTCACTGGCTTTAGCCATTATATCTGCTGCCAGAGGGAAATTTTCCACCAGTTCCTTACCCATGCCAACATACTGTGAGCCCTGACCTGGAAAAATAAAGGCTATCTTCATCTTACCAGGCCCTCCTGTAATTTTTGCAGGAGTTCTTCTGCTTCCCTGACAATTTCTTCAATAATTTCCCCGACAGGTTTAATTTCCTTGATTAAGGCAGCAATTTGTCCAGCCATTACACTACCATTTTCTATGTCTCCATCAATTGCTGCTTTTCGCAAACTACCGGCAGCTAATTTTTCTATTTCCTCTTTATTGACTCCTTTTTTCTCCATTTCATCAAGAGTCCTGGTCAGTGTATTCTTTAAATTCCTTACAGGATGGCCTGTAGACCTGCCTGTTACCACCGCATCCCTATCTCCTGCCTTAATAATAGCCTCTTTATAGGCAACATGGGCAGTACATTCCCGAGAAGCAACAAAACGGGTTCCCATCTGGATACCTTCTGCACCAAGAGCCAGGGCGGCAAGGAAACCTCTTCCATCAGCAATTCCGCCAGCCGCAATTACCGGTATCTTTACTGCATCAACCACCTGGGGAACCAGGGCCATGGTGGTTATATCTCCAATATGTCCACCAGCTTCAGTCCCTTCGACTATAAGGGCATCTGCCCCAATCCTTTCCATCCTTCTGGCCAGGGCGACTGTAGGTACTACAGGAATTACTTTAATTCCATTTTCTTTGAATCTATCAATATATTTTCCTGGATTTCCAGCTCCGGTAGTAACTACAGGGACCTTTTCTTCTATAACCAGGTCAACAATTTCGTCTACAAAAGGGGATAAAAGCATAATATTAACTGCAAATGGCTGATCAGTAACCTCCTTCAACTTCCGGATCTCATTCCTGATAATATCAGCCGGGGCACTACCTGCCCCTATAATACCTAAACCTCCAGCATTACTGACCGCAGCTGCTAATTCTCCAGTAGCAATCCAGGCCATTCCTCCCTGCAAGATAGGATAGGGGATCTGTAACAAGTCTGTTAAACGATTATCCCTAATCATTTTATACACCCTCATTCCATTCAATAACAGTAGAAGCCCAGGTCAAACCTGCTCCAAAAGCTACCAGGACAATAATATCACCATTTTTAATCAGGCCTTCCTCCCGGGCTTCAGCCAGGGCTATAGGTACAGAAGCACTGGAGGTATTGCCATATTTAGGTAAGTTTACAAAAACCTTATCCTCTGATAACTTTAATTTATTGGCTGCTGCCTGAATAATCCTTGTATTGGCCTGATGGGGTATAAAAAGATCTACATCTTCTGCTTTCAGGCCAGCTTTTTCTATTACCTTAACAGCAGCATAACCCATGGTTTTTACAGCAAATTTGAAAACCTGATTTCCTTCCATTCGGATATAATGTTCTTTTTCTTCTATTGTTGTTGTACTGGAAGGTTTCAGGGAACCTCCCGCTGGTATATAGAGACTCTTTCCCCCACTACCATCAGCACCCAGTTCAAAGGCTAACATACCACCCTGATCAGTAGCCTGTAATACTGCTGCACCAGCCCCATCCCCAAAAAGGACACAGGTACTACGGTCTTCCCAGTCTGTTATCCTGGATAGAATCTCGGCACCGATAACCAGGGCATTTTTATAAAGGCCACTCTCTATAAACTGGGCTGCTACAGCTAAACTATATACAAAACCAGAACAACCTGCTTCCAGGTCAAAGGCAGCAGCATTTTTTGCCCCCAGCCTTTCCTGGACAATACAGGCAGTAGCCGGAAAAGGCATATCTGGAGTTACTGTGGCAACAATAATTAAATCAAGCTCCTCTGCTGACAGGCCGGAATTTTCCAGGGCCTCCTGGGCTGCATAAAAGGCAATATCTGAAGTAGAGACATCATCTTCTACTATATGTCTTTCTTTGATACCGGTTCTGGTGGTAATCCATTCATCACTGGTATCAACCATCTTTTCCAGATCCTTATTTGTCAATATCTTTGGTGGAATATATTTTCCCAGTCCAGTAATTGTTGCTTTTTTACCCATCTAATTCACCACCCTGATTTATTTCTTTCTGGATCTCATCCACAACTCTACTCTTTATAGTCTCTCTGGCTACTTTTATGGCATTACTAATAGCCAGAGCATCTGAACTGCCATGACTGATAATAACAACACCATTAACACCCAACAGGGGTGCCCCTCCATATTGGCGGTAATCAATTTTATCTTTTAAGACCTTTAAATAGGGCCTGATAAGCAAGGCACCAATTTTGGACCTGATACTACTGGTAAAGGCTTCTTTTAATAAACTGAAAACAAAGGAGGCTACTCCTTCAGTTGTCTTTAAGACAACATTACCTACAAAACCATCACAGACTATCAGATCACAGCTGCCATTGAAGATATCCCGTCCCTCTACATTACCTAAAAAATTGCTGATTCGCTGGTCTGCTTGCAGGAGATCATAGGCCTCCTTGACTAATTGATTGCCCTTTTCTTTTTCTTCACCAATACTTAAAAGCCCGGTCCGGGGATTATCTATTCCCAGAACTTTTCTGGCATAAATCTGCCCCATGATGGCAAATTGCTGTAAATGTTCTGCCTTACAATCAGTATTGGCCCCATTATCCATTAAAATTGTCTGTCCACTTATACTGGGAAAACTAATCAGTATCGAGGGCCTTTTGATCCCCTTCAGCCTACCCAGGCCAAAGAGGGCTGCGGCCATAACAGCTCCGGTATTGCCGGCAGAAACAAAGGCTGCATCCTCTTCCTCCTTCAGCAGGGATATTCCCTTTACTATGGAGGAATCCTTTTTATGTCTAATGGCCCTGGCCGGGGAATCTTCCATAGTAATAACTTCTTCTGCATTATAAATCTGTAATCTGTCTTTATTATAATTATCTCCTAATTCTTTTTTTATATCACTTTCCCGTCCTACCAGGATAATTTCTATATCATCATAAAGCTTGATTGCATCAAGAGCCCCTTTAATTATTGCAGATGGTGCATGATCACCACCCATAGCATCAAGGATAATTTTCATTTACTCCACCTCCTCTTTGGCAAATAAAACAAACTCTCCTGTGAAGACCAATTCCTCACCATTATAAGAATTTACCTCTACAAGATACCTGGTCTTTTCAGCTCTTTTAACTACTGCCCTGGCCCTGATCTCTTCTCCAATTCTTACTACCTTATGGAAGGTAAGATTAGCCTTACCAGTCAGAACATTACTGGCATCTATCACAGCCACTGCCAGGGAATTAGCCTGGGCAAAAAGGAAATGGCCACGGATAACCTTGGAGCGTTGTAAAGCCATTTCTGGAGTTGTAAGCAATAAAGACTCAGAATACTTACCTAACTCCAGGGCTATTAATTCACCGATAACTTCCCCTTCGCTGACAGATTTTAATCTTGCATAAGCAGAAGCAGCATGCCTGGTCCGTTCCCTTAATTCAGGAATACCCAAAATTAAACGATCCAGCCTGATAGTCTGAATACTGACATTAAAACGCTGTGCCAGTTCCTGATCTGTCAATAAAGGATCTTTCTCCAATAATTCTATCAATAGTTTCTGTCTATCCTCTTTTATATATCTCATTATTACCACCTATTAATACCTGGTCCTAATTATTTAACAATATTATAATTGATCTATGTAAAGATTGCAAGAAATATTTTCCCAAATGAAAAAAGACCCTATACAGGGTCATTTATTCTTATTCACCGACAACCTCTTTGCCTTTATAATGGCCGCAAGACGGACATACTCTATGAGGTAATATTAACTCATGGCACTGGGGACATTCAATTAAATTAGGAGTATTCAACTTCCAGTGAGTGCGTCTTTTTAGTTTGCGGGATTTTGAAGTTTTTCTCTTTCGTACAGCCATAATCTAACACCTCCTTATCCCTCATGATCAGCTTTTTTATAAAAATCTTTTAATATTGCCAGCCTTGGATCAATAGTTTCTCTTTCACAATTACATTCTTCTTCATTGAGGTTTTGGCCACAAACTGTACAGAGGCCTTTGCAATTTTCGGAGCAGAGATTTTTTATCGGTAATGCCAGGAGGATATTTTCCTGTAAGATCCCGATAAGGTTAATCCTCTCAATGCTCTCCACTTCTTCTTTAAGTAATTCTTCCTCTATCTCTACTTGTAGCTCATACTCGAATTTTTCCAGACACCGATTACAGACAAGGGACAAAACACCAGATAATTGCCCAGTCAGCACAAAAGAATCACTGGTATTAATAATATTCAAATCCAGATCAAAGAGATATGGGGTCTCTATTTCCTGCTTCTGGAATTCAAAAGCCGGTATTTTGATCCTTTCCTGTATTGATTTTGAGCTGCCAGGTTCTTTGAGATTACTTAAATCAATATTCACTCTTTCATCACCTCACAGGAAACCACAATTTATTATAATAGAAACCCTCATCTCTTGTCAAGAAGAAGATATTAAATTAAAGCAAGAGTATCTCTGGCAATCATTAATTCCTCATTGGTAGGTATTACAAAAACCTTGACAGTGGAATCAGCTGTAGAGATCTCCTTTTCTTCTCCTCTAACCTTATTGGCTTCTGGATCAAGTTTTATACCCAGGAAACCTAATTGCTCGATGATATTTGCCCGGGTTTCAAACTGGTTTTCACCAATTCCAGCTGTAAAGACTATGGCATCTACTCCACCCATGGCAGCCATATAGGCACCAATATATTTTACAATACGATAATCAAAAAGCTCCAGGGCCAGTTTTGCCCGGTAATTACCATTTTTAGCTGCTTCACTCACATCCCTGGAATCATTACTGATTCCTGAAATACCCAAAAGGCCGCTCTTTTTATTCATTATTTTGTCCATCTCTTCAATAGTCAGGCCTTCTTTTTCCATAATAAATTTGATAATGGCTGGATCTATATCTCCACACCGGGTACCCATTACCAATCCTTCCAGTGGTGTAAGTCCCATTGAAGTATCCACACATTTACCATTGGCAACAGCTGCTATGCTGGCTCCATTACCCAAATGACAGGATATTATTTTTAGTTCTTCATAAGGCCTGTTCATTAATTGGGCACAACGCCTGCTGACATAGCGATGTGAGGTACCATGAAAACCATATCTTTTTACCTTGTATTTTTCATAATACTCATAAGGTAATGCATAAAGATAAGCCTTTTCTGGCATGGTTGTATGGAAAGAGGTATCAAAAACTGCTACCTGTGGTTTGTCTGGCATCAACTTTTTACAAACCCTGATCCCGGTCAAATTATGGGGATTATGAAGGGGGCCCAGATCACAATACTCTTCTATAGTCTTTACTACCTCTTCATCAATAATTATTGATTCAGTAAATTTTTCACCACCATGAAGAACCCGGTGGCCAACAGCATCTATCTCATCAATATCATTAATAACACCATATTCCTCATCCAGCAAAACATCCATCATGAGCCTGATACCTGCTGCATGATCGGGTATATCTTGATCAATCCTGGTCTCTTTTCCCTCATGGGTTTCATGTTCCAGGAATGAATTAGCAATACCTATGCGTTGAATTCCTCCCTTAGCCACTACAATTTCTTCTTCCATATTAAAGAGTTGATATTTGATCGAAGAACTTCCAGAATTAATTACTAATATTATCATCTCTGCCTCACCCTTATATCTATTCTTTTATTTGTTCTTTCTTTAACAAGTCTTTCCCCTGCTGCCATTATTCTGCCTGTACAGAAGTAATAGCAACAATATTGATAATGTCTTCAACTGAACAGCCTCTGGACAGATCATTAACAGGTTTTGCTATACCCTGGAGAATTGGCCCTACTGCCTGGGCCCCAGCCAGCCGCTCTACCAGCTTATAGCCAATATTACCAGACTGGAGGTCAGGGAAAACAAGGACATTGGCCTTGCCTGCTACTTCACTATCAGGGCACTTGGTCTTGCCTACAGCAGCAACCAGCGCAGCATCAGCCTGTAGTTCTCCATCCAGTTTCAATTCAGGTGCTTTTTCCCTGGCAATTGCTGATGCTTTAACAACCTTATCTACTAATTCATGTTTAGCACTGCCCTTGGTGGAAAAGGATAACATGGCTACCATCGGCTCTATTCCCAGTAAGGTTCTGGCAGTTTCTGCAGAAGAAATTGCTATCTCTGCCAGTTGTTCCTCATCGGGATTGGGATTTACTGCACAATCGGCAAAAATAAAAGACCCCTTTTCACCATATTCACAGTCAGGCACCTGCATAATGAAAGCACCGGATACAATTGAAACACCAGGCCTGGTTTTAATAATTTGAAAAGCTGGTCTTAAAACATCACCGGTTGAGTTGATGGACCCTGCTACCATACCGGCAGCCCGTCCAGTATGTACTAACATAGTAGCAAAATAGAGGGGATTCATTACTTGACTTCTGGCTTCTTCCTCTGTAATCCCTTTGTGTTTTCTTAATTGAAAAAATTGCTCGGCAAATTCATCCAGTAATTCTGATTGAACAGGATTAATTAAAGTTGCACCATCAACACTTACACCAAGGTCCCTGGCCCTACTCTTAATCTCCTCTTCTTCGCCAAGAAGATAAAGGTCTGCTATACCTTGCTCAAGTATTGACGCTGCAGCCCTAATTACCCTTGGTTCATTGCCTTCTGGTAAGACAATATATTTCCTGTTCTCACTGGCCCGCTTTTTAAAGCTTTCCAATAGATCCATTCTTAAATCCCCTTTCTGAAATATTTAATTTTTACCTAATAAACAATTTATTCTAAACTGTAAACAGAAAAGAAAGTAGACAAATTGTTTATTGAATTTATTTCTGTTATCATTATATTATAATACTACAAGAGATAAAATTATCCTTTATTTTGTATTAAAGTATTACTTCTCAAAATTTTAAGACGATTAAAGGAGAAAAATGTATGAATACAGTAGGTATTATCAGTGAATATAACCCCTTTCATAAGGGCCACCTCTATCACTTACAAAAAGCAAAAGAAATAACAGGATCCAGGACCCTGATTGTAATCATGAATGGTAATTTTGTACAAAGGGGTGAACCTGCCTTACTGGATAAATGGACCAGGAGCAAAATAGCCCTGGCCAATGGGGCTGACCTGGTCATAGAACTACCCCTTATTTACGGTATCCGGAGTGCAGAGTATTTTGCCAGTGGTGCTATTCAGATACTGGATAAAAGCAATATTATAGATAGTATAGTTTTCGGAAGTGAAACAGGCCGGATTGAACCCCTAAAAGAAATCGCCAGGATTTTGCTCCAAGAAAAAGAAAATCTAGAGGAAATATTACAGGAAGAATTGGCCAGGGGAAAAGCCTTTCCTGTTGCCAGAGAGACTGCCTTAAAAGACTATCTCCTGGCAAATCCCGATAGGTTTTCTTTTTCACCAGGAGAACTTCTAGAAATCCTTAATGAACCAAATAATATCCTGGCTATCGAATACCTCAAAAGCCTGGAAGATTTAAAGTCAGTTATTCATCCTTTTACTATCAAGCGCCTGGGTAGTGGCTATCATGAGAAAGAACTAAAAAATACTATTGCCAGTGCCACAGCCATCAGGGAATTGGTATATCAGGGTAAACTGGAGAAAGCTAAAGCCTATCTCCCGGAAAATACATACCAGATCATGAGTAAGGCCATAGAAGAGGGAATAGCTCCTGCTGATCTGGATAATTTCAGTCTAATGCTTATTTCTTCGATTAGAAAATTAAATATAGAAAAGTTAAGAGAATATGCCGAAATTAATAATGGGCTAGAGCACAGGATCTACAGGGAAGTTCACCGGGCAGGTAAATTTAAAGAATTAGTCCAGAACATAAAAACCAGGGCCTATACCTGGACCAGGATCCAAAGAAATCTCCTCCATCTGTTTTTTAATCTTAAGGAGGAGGATTTTAATTATCTTGATCAGTTTGGACCACAATATATCCGTATTCTGGGTGTCAGCAAAGAAAGGCTGGACCTCCTGGGAAGACTAAAAAATAAAGCCAGCCTGCCGGTAATAGTCAATCCAGCTGAATATCTCCGGGAAATTGATCCTGAGAGTAAAGACCCTTTAATTAAATCTTTAAGTTATGATATCCTGGCCAGTGATATTTATAGCCTCTTATATAAAAACCCTGCCTACAGGCAGGGTCATCAGGATTTCACAAGACCACTGATCAAATACTAATTCTGCCTCAAATATTCTATAGCATCATCAATTGTTTCAATAGCTACCACCTTAATATAAGTGGCAGTTTCCAGGGCTTTTTCATAGTTTTCCATAGGAACAAAAAATAATTCAGCTCCCTCTCTTTCAGCAGCTATTATTTTCTGCTTTACTCCATCAATAGGGCCGATTTTCCCATCCAGGTCTATTGTCCCGGTGCCAGCAATCCTTCTTCCCCGGGTTATATCTTCCTCCACCAGCTGGTTATATATTTCCAGGGCAAACATACCACCTGCTGAAGAACCACCGATATTTTCCGTATGGAAATGGACCTTTCTAGGAAAGGTATAATCATTACTGGTATAAATAGTAACCCCAATAGAGGGGCGGGGCTCCTCATCACGTTCAAGATCTATTGTTTCCATAGTATAATCCAGGATCTCCCCATCCCTGTCTACTGTTATAGTAACTGGATCTCCAATATTCCGCTTTTGAATTAACTCAACGGCTTCCGTATCTTTAGTAACTTTCTGTCCATCAACAGCAATAATCAGATCTCCCCTTTCCAGTTTGCCACGGGCAGCACCGTTTTTTAAAACATCTGTAATCCTGATTCCGTTATTTTCAATCTGGACAGGCAAGCCTACTTTTTGAAGAGCCACTGCTATTGCTTTATTCTGACTATCCTGCATAAATTCATCCATAATCTCCAGATATTCTACCATGCTCATGCCTTCTGGAAGGTGTTCTGACATATGGCCCAACTCTACACCAGTGGGTTTGCTGAGTTTAATATATATATAATCCAGTATAGTTGCCCTCTGGGTTGATACAGCAGTCAACATAAATTCTCCCTTGTTTTCTTCTTTATAACCATCTTCTACTGTTATTATTGAGGACAATTCCTGGGCAACTCCAGGAGCCATAATCATATAAGGGGTAGGAAGAAAAAAAGAAACAATAATACTTATAAATAGAATACCGGCTATACTGCTTATAAAACCATTCTGTCTTGACATTTAACTTCTCTCCTTAATGATTTCTTTTATCTCTGGCAAAGCATTATAGATAGCTTCATAACCTGCTGTAAAATATTTCTCATAATTATGCAAATCAAAGGTATTTGTACCAGTTAGATCCGGTTTTATTATTATATCTGCCTGTAATTCCCTGTAATTTTCCAGCTCCCTCTGTATAATGTCAAAGGTATTAAATAAGATATCAAAAATAGTATTAGCTGTATAGGAGACATTCTTTACTCCCACATCAACAGCAATTACTATGTCTGCTCCCATTTTCCGCACAGTAGAAACTGGAACAGGATCAAGAACTCCCCCATCAACCAACAATCTACCCTGGTGATAAAAGGGAACATAAATACCAGGAATAGAAGTGGAGGCCCGGATAGCCCTGGCAAGGGAACCCTTATTTAATATTATGTGTTCTCCCTTTTCAATATCACAGGCAATTGCACTAAAAGGAATCTTTAAATCTTCTATATCTTTTTTCTGGGTGATGATTTCCAGAAAAGCCAATAACTTATCTCCCTTAATCAGGCCTTTTCTGGGAAAGGTCACATCACTGATAAAATCCCAGTCAATCTCCCTGGCAATCTCCTTCATATACTTTACTGGCATACCAGCAGCATAAACACCTCCAACAAGGCTGCCGATACTGGTACCAACAATCATATCAATAGCAATATTCTCTTTTTCCAGAACTTCCAATACTGGTATATGGGCCAACCCCCGGGCTGCTCCACTGCCCAGGGCCAGACCAATACGGGGTTTTTTCCCAGACATCCAAGTTTTACCCCCTTTAAGAAATAGACAAAATTCCTTTTAAATAAGTATTCAGTCCTTGCATAAATATAAAAATAATTCTATTATATTATATAGTATGAAAGAAAAAATTGCAAAATCAGGTGAAAAAAGATGTGTGGAAGATATTATTTAAAAATTAATATTGATGAATTGCTGGAAAGATACGGTATTCTAAAAAGTGATCTAAAGCTGGAGCTAGATCAGGAAGTATTTCCTTCCCAACAGGTACCTATTATTATTTACAGAGAAAGGCCAGAATTAGAACTGGCCCACTGGGGATTCCCCTCCTCCTATCAAAAGAGCCTGCTTATTAATGCCCGTTCTGAAACCATCAGACAGAAAAAAACCTTCCAGGGCCCCTTCAATAGTCAGAGATGTATAATTCCCGTTAATGCCTTTTTTGAATGGAGTAAAGAAGGGAAAAAGAAAATTAAACACCGGATCTTCCTGGAGAAAGAAAAGTTTTTCTCTCTGGCTGGAGTATATAATCTTTTCCCTGATAAAGAAGGTAAACCAGGAATTAATTTTGTAATTATTACTACAGAAGCCAATAAAAAGATACAGGAAATCCACAACCGGATGCCGGTAATACTGAATAAGGAAGAAGAGCTGGCCTGGCTTAATCCAGCTTCAGATCCGGTAAAATTACAGGAATCCTTAAAACCATACCCAGATGAAAATATGGTTCTCCAGCCTGATGATAAGCAATTGAGTTTTTCCTTTTAAATACTTAACTGCTATGTCCACCAATAGTTGTCTTGATCCGCTCTCTGACACTACCAGGCCGCATACTCTTGCCAAAAAAAAGGGCCTTATAACCATATTTATTCTCAAGCCTATCCTTAAGCTTGCTCAATTTTAGCTCTTTCAAATGATCAGTAAATAAATTCAACTGCATTTCTCTTGAATAGGCCAGGTTCCCCAGGGCCAGGCTTACCCTTCTTACCGCCTGCCCCTGATAATTTTCCAGAAATAATTCCAGGGCCAGCTGATAAATATCACTGGTCAGGTTGGTATAAGTCTCCCCTGTTCTCTGTAAATGAAAACCGGCCTCTTTTTCCTCCTTACTATAGCCAAGGCCTAAAATCACTGTTTTCCCTACCAGATGGCTATCCCGGGCCCGTTTACCAACCTCTTCTGCCAGATCAAAGATAACGGTTTTTATTTCTTCCTCATTATTATAATCTTTAAATAAGGTAATACCCCTGCCTATGGCCTTATGAGGGTCATTATAATGGCCTTCCAGTTTAGAAAGATCAACACCCCAGGCATGATAATAAAGCTGGTTCCCCATGATACCAAAGCGATCCTCCAGAAAATCCAGGGGTAATTGGGCTATATCCCCGACAGTATTGACACCAATCTTATTAAACCATCTACTCATCCTCCGGCCTATTCCCCAACATTTTTCCACCGGTACCGGCCATAATTTTTCCTTAACATCAGCATAGGTCCATTCGGCCAGGCCCTTTTTCTTCCCCTCTATATCCATGGCTACCTTAGCCAGAAACATATTAGGACCCAGACCCATGCTGGAGGGCAGGGCAAAATCCCTCTCTATCCTCTCCTTGATCATCCTGGCTACCTGTAGTTTGTCGCCAAATAACCTTTCTGTTCCGGCCAGTTTTAACCAGGATTCATCAATTGAATAAACATGAATGGCATCAAGGGGGACAAACTCTCTAAATAAGAGGGTAATCTGTAAAGAACGTTTCAAATATAAGCCCATCCGGGCCTCTACTATTTTAATTTCTTTTTTTTCCGGAATTTCATACAATCTACTACCAGTTTTAATATTATATTTCTCCTTAAGGGCAGGAGAAGCAGCCAGGACAACAGAGCCGGAACGGCTCTTATCACCTACCACTGCCAGGCAAACCTCCAGGGGATCCCAACCATGCTCAACTGCTTCAATACTGGCAAAAAAAGACCTTATATCAACACAGAGTATCTTATCATCAGGTAACTCCTCATAATTTATTTCCATAACAGAACACCCCAATTTTTATTTACAAACACCTGTTTGTTTAGCTGTATTTTACCATACATTTGTTCTGTTGGCAAGCAAAAAAAACACCATAAAGCCTTAATGCTTTATGGCGTATTTCTCTTCTTCTTTTAGCTCAACAGTATTTAGCTTCAGTATTTGTTTAGTCCGATCTCCCTTTTCTAAAGAATTCAGATAAACAATTTCATAGGGGCGGATCTTAATCACCTTTAATTCTTCTCCTCCATATTCCAGGAGATAGGGGTCAGGAGCATAAATCTTCGCTTCATCGATTAAAAAAGCATCCCCTGTACTGGATTTAGCCTTTCCAAAGACCTGTACACCCTTGATCCGGCGATAATTAATATATTCTGTATTAACCAGTAAACAAACAGTAGGATTTTCTGCAATAGCCTTAAACTTCTCTCCACCGGCTGAAATAATATATATATCCAGGTCAGCCCCCAGAAAATACTGGACTGGACTACTGCGAGGAATATTATTTAAACAGGTAGCCAGGGAAGCCTGTCGATGCTCCTTTAAAAATTCCCGGATATGTTCTTTCAACTCAACAGGATCCATAAGCCTATTCATCGATAACAACCCCTTCTGGCATATTGATTTTACCCTATATTATAACCAGAAGTCTTGTTTTCATACCCTTATTCCCAGTTATTAAATTTATTTTAAGGGACTTTATTTCTCTATATTAAGTTTATTTAAAACCAGTCCTGTTAAGAGTTTAGGATAAAAATCCGTAGATTTCTGGGGCATCCTTTCTCCAGCATCAGCAATTTTTTTAAGGTCTTCAATGGGAGTAGGATTAAGGAGAAAGGCAGCCTGATACTCCTTCTCCCCCTTTTCCAGTAGTTCCAGGGCTTTGTCCCGGTAACGGATATAATCTATATTTTTATTTTCTGCCAGGGCTTTTTCATCTATACCAAGATATCTTTCCAGGATTAACTTATGCAGGATCACTACATCCAGTTCCCTCCAGGCCTTAGAACGATCTGCCAGCACTTCTTCCATAATAGAAGTATCTTTCAAGGTCAGGGAATAATAGGCAGGATCCTTTTTGGCCTTTAAACCAATAGTATGTAATTTATCCTGACTTTCATCCAGGTCCTGATATAATTCAGCGACAGAGTTAAATTTTTTGATAATAAAATTACTTGCCGCTGCTGCCAGCAGGCTCTCCAGGTCAAAATCAGCCAGTCCATAAACTAAACGATGGGTAGCCAGAATACTGATTCCTGGATCATCTATATTAACAAAAGTCATCAAGCGATTTTCGAAACCTTCTGCTCCGATGGATTTCCAGCCCTTTTCCAGACACTCATTCCTGAAATTCACAGCGGTCTGATAGCGGTGATGCCCATCAGCAATATAGAGGATTTTATCATCCATTTCCTCCTGAATTGCCTCCAGGATTGCCGGATCACTTATCTGCCATAATTTATGTATATTCCCATCTTCATCATTTACCTCTACAGCAGGCTCCCGATCCTGAATGGCCTTATCCAGTAAACTTATTATCCGCTGTTCCTGGTCTGAATAAAGCATAAAAATATGGCCAAAATTTGCTTCTGTTGCCTGCATTAATTTCAGGCGATCTGCTTTTGGGGCATCAAGGGTATTTTCATGGGCTTTGACTGTTTCCTCACCTTCTAATTTACCCATACCTACAAAGCCTTTCCGCACTTTCTTTATTCCCTCTACCTCATATTCCTGCCAATAGACATAAAAGGAAGGCTCTTCATCCTGAAGCAAAACCTCTTCAGCCAGCCATTTTTCTAAATAATCTGCTGCTGCTTCATACCTATCCTTGCCAGCTTCACCTTTATTTAAGATTAACCTGACAATATTATATTCACTGGCCTGATAATACCTTTCCTGATCAGCAGGGTCAATCCGATCATAGGGTTGAGTTACCACTTTATTTAAATCTTTTACCTTTGCAACATTATACCGATAGCCTCTAAAGGGATATACCTTAGCCAAAATAAAACCTCCTGTAAATTATATTTTTATACATAAGATAACATGATTATACATAATAGTCAAGGCTCCTTATAAATCAAGTCTAAAAGCAGAGAAGAAAATACACTCAACCAATCCTTCCAGAAGAACATAAAGAAGGAGAAGAAAATATGCCTGGTTATAAAATATAGTACAAGACAATATCTATTATATAAAAGGAGGTAAAACAATGTATAGTAAACAGGAAAACAAATATCTCATAGCTGCTATCCTTGCCTTATCTATTACAGTCTTTATTATTATTTTCTCTGAAGAAGCCTTTGCTGCAGCCCTGGAAGGCTTAAGGGTCTGGTGGGAAATAGTCTTTCCTTCTCTCCTGCCCTTTTTTGTGATAGCGGAAATATTAATGGGCCTGGGAGTTGTACATTTTTTAGGTGTTTTACTGGAACCCTTAATGCGGCCAGTATTTAAAGTGCCTGGTGTTGGTTCCTTTGCCTTAGCCATGGGTCTGGCTTCCGGCTACCCCATAGGGGCCAAAATAACCAGTAACCTGAGGAGAAAAAAACTATGTACTAAAACAGAAGCTGAAAGACTCCTTTCCTTTACCTGTACTGCCAATCCTTCCTTTATGCTGGGAGCAATTGCAGTAGGTATGTTTCGCCGGGCTGACCTGGGCCTGATTATCGCTGCCACCCATTATATTTCCAGTATCCTGGTGGGAATCCTCCTCCGTTTTTACCGGGGAGAAGAATCCAGTACTGGTATCCTGGATTCCAGTAATGGAGTAGGACAGAGAAAAAACATCTTCTCCAGGGCAGTAAATGAATTAATCGATGCCCGTAGAAAAGATGGCCGGGATATTGGTCAATTATTAGGCGACTCTATTAAGGAAGCTATTAATACTATCCTGATGGTTGGAGGCTTTATTATCCTCTTTTCAGTCCTGACAAGAATTTTTATTGTAACCGGGCTGGTAAATACCATTGGCCGTTTATTGATGCTGGTACTGAAACCCTTTGGCATCAGTGAAACCCTTATCTTGCCTTTAATCAGTGGTATTTTTGAAGTAACCAATGGGGCCAATCTGGTCAGCCAGGCTCAGGCTCCTTTACTCCACCAACTGATCATGACCAATATTTTGATTGCCTGGAGTGGCTTATCGGTCCATGCACAGATCGCTACAGTAATAAATGGCACTGACCTAAGGATAAAACCTTTCATTATGGCCAGAATATTGCAGAGCATAATTGCTGGATTTCTCACCATACAGTTCTTTAGATTTAGTTCCCTGGCAGAAACAACCTTCCTGCCCATCCTGAAAGGCAGTAGTCCTGTAAATGTATTTTCTCTAGCCCTATTATTCTTCCTGCTTTTATTATCTATCTCTCTTATCCTCTCCCTTAGCATCTATTTATTGAGAAAGATAAAAATCATCTTCTTCTACCATTCCTGAAAGCTTTTTTAATAAAAAAACACCTCCAAATAGATAGTCTAATTTTAACTAATTAGACTGTCTACTTTGGAAGTAAAATAAAGTTCAGTAAATATATTTGCCTTATTATAAGGCATATTTTTCTTTTAAGGCTTTTTTAACCAGGTCCGGGACCAGGCCATCTATATTTCCCCCAAATTGAGCAACTTCCTTCACAGCACTGGAACTTAAATAAGCATATTTAATATCGGTCATAAAGAAAATAGTTTCCACTTCCCTATTTAACTCTTTATTCAATAAGGCCATCTGAAATTCACCTTCAAAATCAGAAACAGCCCTCAAGCCTCTAATAATGGCTATGGCCTTTTTCGATCTGACATAATCCATAGTTAAACCAGAAAAAGAATCAACACTGACATTGTCCAGTTCTTTAGTAACCTCTTTTAACAGGTCTACCCTTTCCTCCATAGTAAAGAGGGGTTGTTTTTGTGGATTTTTGAAAACAGCCACTATAACCTGATCAAATATTTGTGCTGACCTTTTAATAATATCTAAATGACCATTGGTAACAGGATCAAAACTCCCTGGATAAACAACTATCTGCTGCATCTATTGCCCTCCTTTTCTGAAAAGACTTAAAGCCGTATCATCATATCTTTTATAATTTATTAAGGATAAATCTCCTATCTCCTCTAATTTTAAATCCCGTTCATGTTCGACAACAATTATCCCTGCTTCTCTAATCAGGTCCCCCTTTATCAGCAGTTTTAAGACCTCATTTACATATCCCTCCTGATAGGGGGGATCCATCAGGATCAGATCATAAGTGGATTTTTCCTTTCTTAAAAAACTAAGAACATCTCCCTTTATAATCCTGCCCCTTTTTGCAAAACCGGTTATATTCAGGTTCTCTTCCAGGACCCTGCAGGTTTTTAAGTCTTTTTCTACAAAAGTCATCTCCCTGACTCCCCTACTCAGGGCCTCAATTCCCAGGCCTCCAAAGCCAGCAAATAGGTCCAGCCCTTTCTCTACCGGCAAATATGGGGCCAGAATATTAAATAAGGCTTCTTTAATCCGGTCAGAAGTAGGTCTGGTTAAACTACCTTTTATGGATTTTAATCTTCTACCCCTGGCCTCACCAGCAATTACTCGCATCTTTACCCACTTATCCTTGTCTGTAATCTAATTCTTATTTTTTTTAAAAAAAAATATTTTATGTATATTATATATAAAATTAGAGATAATACTAATAGTTCCGTTTCGGGATGAGGATTTAGGAGTAAGAAAATAAGTCCTCCCCATTAAAAACTCTTCCTCCAATTTCTCCTCTCCCCGGGAGTTGACCTGGTCAACTCCCTTTTCTATTATAAATAATTTAGAAAGTTTATACCTTCAAGTCCAGGGCATTTATTTTTTTATATAATTCATTATAAATACTCTGCCAATTATCAATCTTGATTATATTTTCCGCTTCTTCCCTGGCTAACTTAATTAATTTATGATCTTTTAAAATATTGGCTACTTTCAGATCAGGCATACCGGACTGTTTTGTACCAAAAAACTCACCCGGGCCACGAATCTCCAGATCCTTCTCGGCAATTATAAATCCATCATTGGTTTCAGTCATTACAGAAAGGCGTTTCCTACCTTCCTCTGTACCAGGATTACCTATTAAAAAACAATAGGATTGCTGACTGCCTCTCCCAACTCTTCCCCGTAACTGATGTAATTGAGCCAGGCCAAACCTCTCCGCATTTTCTATTATCATAATTGAGGCATTAGGTACATCAACCCCTACCTCAATCACAGTTGTTGAAACCAGGATATCTAATTCCCCTCTGCGGAAATCCTCCATTACCTGATTCTTTTCAGCAGTAGAAACCCTGCCATGCAAGAGGCCAATCCTTAAATCCCGGAATATATTTTCCGTCAATTCTTCAAAAAGCTCCTGGGCCGAAATTGCCTTAAGTTCATCAGAGGGTTCAATCAGTGGACAGACAATATAGGCCTGTTGTCCTTCAGCAATCTTTTCCCTGACAAACCTATAGATTTCCATCCTGGATTCTTCATTCCTCCAGCTAGTTATTACTGGACTACGGCCTGGTGGCAGTTCATCAATTATTGATAAATCCAGGTCTCCATAGACAGTTAAAGCCAGAGTTCTGGGGATTGGTGTAGCAGTCATCACCAGGAGATCAGGGTTTTCCCCCTTTTCTACCAGTCTAAAACGTTGCTCCACACCAAAGCGGTGTTGTTCATCAATGACTATTAAACCAGGCTTATAATAAGTTATCCCTTCCTGAAAGAGGGTATGGGTACCAATAATCAGGTTAGCCCGGTTATCCGCAATATCTGCCAGGATTTTTTTCCGGTCGACAGGGCTTGTGCTCCCCAGTAATAGCTTAATAGTGAAGCCTGTCTCCCTTAAAAGCTCACTTAACTTCAGATAGTGTTGTTCAGCCAGGATTTCTGTCGGGGCCATAAAAATACCCTGATAACCATTGGCCATAGTCTTCAACAGGGCCAGAGTAGCAATAATGGTTTTACCTGATCCGACATCTCCCTGTAATAAGCGTTGCATGGGAACAGGCCTTTCCATATCTCTTTTGATCTCAGCCCAGACTCTTTTCTGGGCTCCTGTCAGGCTAAAGGATAAACTGCCTAAAAAATCCTCTATTATCTTTCCAGAATCCCGGTGTACAATACCGCCTTTTTCCTGCACACCCTTCTTCCTTTGCAGTACCAGTAATTGTAATAAAAACAGTTCCTCAAAAGCCAGTCTAACCCTTGCTTTAATATATTCTTTCCTATCTCCAGGAAAATGTAAGGTCCAGATACTATCTGCCAGATCTGGCAAACCATACTTTTTTTTAAGGTTTTCCGGCAACAGATCAGTTAAATGAACACTATATTCTTCCAGGGCATTATAAATAATCTGCCTTAATCTTTTCTGGGTTATCCCACTGGTTAAAGAATAAATAGGCACTATCCGGCCAGTATGTATATTTTCCCCCTCATCTACCAGCTCATAAACAGGATTATAAAGTTCTTTTTTCCCAAACCGCCAGCTTTTCTCATTTAACTCACCACTGAGAAAATACCTTTGTCCTTTTTTAAAAGTCTTTTTCAAAAAAGGCTGATTAAACCAGACTCCATTAATAACATCTGTACCATCAGTAAAAGTAACCTTCATGATACTGAGGCCAGGTCTGGGTTTTTCTTCAGAAACTTTCAGGACCTCTCCTGCTATTGTTACCAATTCTCCCAAATTTAAATATCTAATCTGGGCCAGTTTTCTCCTGTCCTGATATTCCCGGGGAAAATAATATAGTAAGTCCTCCACTGTATAAATATTAATCTTTTCCAGGACTTTAGCTAAGCGGGGACCTACTCCTTTTACAAATTGTACGCTTTTTGGTAAATCTTTTTTCATAGATTTAATTTTACCCCTTTAAAAATAACTACACCATAAACTGTTGGGCCAGTATGACAGCCAATAACAGAGCTGATCCAATTGGTACTTTCAGTATAAGCTATCCCCTTCTTCTCCACATAATCCAGCAATTCGGCCTTAAAGGGTGCAAAATACTCTAATTCACTGGCATGAATAAAGCCTAGACTCACTTCTTCCAGGCCATCTATTTCCTCTTTCGCTAATTCCAGCATTCTTTTAACAATTTTCATCTTTCCCCTGATTTTTTCAATAGGCAAAATCTCTCCATTTTTTTCAGAAATATTTAAAATGGGATAAAAATTCAATATAGAACCAAGGAAAGCACTGGCTTTGCCTATACGGCCACCTTTCTCCAGATAGCTCAAATCATTAACAGTAAAAAATATTTTGATATTATTCTGCATTTCTTTAACCCGTTCCACAATCTCTGCCAATTCCAGGCCTTCCTCTATTAACTGCCTGGCCAGGAGTACCTGGAAACCTATTCCCAGGCTGGCTGAGGCTGAATCAATAATTTCTATCTTAATATCCTCAAGTTGATTTGCTGCCATCCGGGCCGAATGACAGGTCCCACTTAAGCTTTCAGCCAGATGGATAGAGATAATTGCATCATATCTTTCTGCCATTTCTTTATATTTATCTACAAACCAACCAATGGCTGGTTGTGAAGTAGTAGGTAGTTTTTCTACTTCTACTAATTTGGCAAAAAAATCCTCATTGGTAATATCCAAATTATCTCTGTATACTTCTTCTTCAGTAAAATTTATCGTTAAAGGCACCATCTCTATTTCGTATTTTTTAAAAATAGCAGAATCCAGATCACAGGTACTATCAGTGACTATTCCTATTCTCATTTTTGCACCTCTATGTTGTTTTTTATTCAAGAGATATTATATAGGGATATAAGGGCTGTTGGCCACTATATATCTCAATTTTCTCAAAATCAAAATTCTCTTCCAGATCTTTCTTTAATTGTAATGCTTCTTCTTCACTGATATCCTCTCCATAAAAGAAGGTAAGCAGTTCTTCCTCATCATATATATCCTTAATCAAATCAATGATTACCTGATTATAATCAGTCCCTACAGTCCTGATATCATCATTAAATAAAGCTATAACATCCCCTGCTTTAATTTCCTTACCATTAACCTTGGAATCCTTCACTGCCCTGGTAACCTCTATACTTTTTACATTATCTATTTCATCAGTCATGGCTTCTTTTAGCTCATCTAAATCAGCATCTACATCATAAGCCATCAAACTGGCTATAGCCTGGGGGATAGACCTGGTAGGAATTACGGCGATCTTTTTCTCTGTTACAGAAGCAGCCTGTTCTGCTGCAGAAATAATATTTTTATTATTGGGCAATATTACGATTTCCATACTATTGATATTATTAATAGCTGTTACAAAATCATTAATACTTGGGTTCATGGACTGTCCTCCATTTATAACTATATCTACACCCAGTTCTTCAAAAATCTTCTTAATTCCCTCTCCCTGTCCGACAGCAATAAGGCCTTTTTTCTTGGTCATAAATTCCTGTCTGGTCTTTTCTTCCTGTTTTTCAATCTTTTCTGCACTCTGTAATTGCATATTGTCAATTTTTATATCACTGAGTGAACCTAATTTAAGGCCATATTCAAGAATAATGCCAGGATGGTTGGTATGAATGTGTACTTTCACAAAATTCTCTGTACCCACTACCAACAAGGAATCCCCATAGCTTTCCAGATCACTTCTAATATCATTAATTCCTTTATCCCTGGCCTTTAGATCTATTAATAATTCAGTACAATAGACATATTTCAAATCCTGAGCTACTACTGTTGTTTTGCCTGCTTTAACCAGTTCCAGCTCACTACTCTTATATTCTTTCTCACCAAGGAGGCCTTTTAGCATACCCTCCAGAATAGTCAGATATCCCTGGCCACCAGCATCAACAACTCCTGCTTCCTTTAAAGCAGGTAACATTTCCGGTGTTTTATTCAGGGCATCCTGGGCATAGGCAATTGTACTTTCCAACATGCCTACCAGATCCAGGTTTTTTTTCAAAGCCATCTCAGCCCCATCAGCAGCTTTACGGGATACTGTCAGGATAGTACCTTCTACAGGTTTTAAAACACCCTGGTAGGCTATCTCCGAAGCTTTTCTTAATGATTCAGCCAGATTAGCTGTATTAAAGTTCTTATTCTTTTTATTGGCTACCTGAAAACCACGAATTAACTGTGACAAGATAACACCTGAATTTCCCCTTGCTCCCATTAAAGCACCCCGGGCCAGGGCTTCATTGATTACAGAAACATCATTTGACTCAAGTTTTTTAACTGCCTTAACAGCATCAAGGAAAGTTAAATACATATTGGTCCCGGTATCACCATCAGGTACCGGAAAGACATTCAAAGAGTCTATAAAAGACTGTTGCTCTTTAAGCCACATCAAGGCACCTAAAAGCAAATCCCTATATTTTTCACCACTAATTTCGTACATTTTTTTCAGATCCTTTTCTTTATCTACCTGCATTGCCAACTCTCACTCCCTGCACATTTACATCAATCGGTGAAGCAACAATCCCTACCTTTTCTTTCAGGGTATAACTTACTCTTTCTATTATATTATTTGCCACCTGATGTATATTAGTACCATACTCTACTATTATATTTAATTCCAATCTAACATTATCACCTTCAATATCAACGATGACCCCTTTGCTTAAATTCTCCCAACCCAATAATTGGGCAATACCATCCTGCACCTTGACAGAGGCCATCCCTACCAATCCATAACATTCCATTGCAGCTATTCCTGCAATTTTAGAAATAACTTCTTTAGCAATGGTAATCTTTCCATAATTATTTGTCCATTCCTTTTCCATTATCTCACCTCTTTTCATTAATATTCTACTATAAGATACTTTTTGATGCAAGAATAAAGTTCCCCACCTGCTTCTTACCATATTCCAGGCTTGCTTTATTTACTTACACCGGCTATACTATAATTCAATAAGAAATAAAGAAATTCCTGCTTTTTATCAATTTATGCTTGCTAAAACTTGTGTGTTTGTGTTAAAATATATTCTGTACTGTTTGCCAGGCTTTTATTTTTGGTTATAATCTTTTCCAGGATTATTACAATAAATTTTTATTTTTTCTTACAGGATTCCTAAGAGGAGGTGGAAACATGGCAAGAGTATGTGAAGTTTGTGGCAAAGGGAAGTTATATGGTAGTCGCATTACCCGCCGTGGTAAAGCCAAAAAAGAAGGTGGTATTGGTAGACACGTAGTAAAAGTAGCTCCCAATACTCAGAGTCCCAATCTACAGAAGTTAAGGGTCCTTGTTAATGGTACCCCTAAGAGATTAAAAGTCTGTACAGATTGTATCAAATCTGGACGGATTGAAAGAGCATATTAATTTAAAATTATATACATGTAGGAGAGTTCTTTAATCTCTCTCTTAATAAAAATGCTGTCCCTTTTCAGAGACAGCATTTTTATTTTGCTTATAAAATTTTAGTCTTTAATAGCAGAAAGGGCCCTGGTCCTTTCCCGGATTATTTCCGGGTCTAGACTTATCCTGGCCACACCACTTTCCTGGGCCGCCAGGGCTACAGCAGCTGCTACCTCTGGCGCAACCCTGGGATCAAAGGGTTCTGGGATAATATAATCTTCACTCAGGTCATTACCCACCAGGCCAGCAATAGCATGGGCGGCAGCCAGCTTCATCTCTTCATTAATATCCCTGGCTCTTACATCAAGGGCCCCCCGGAAAACCCCTGGAAAAGCCAGGACATTGTTAATCTGGTTTGGATAATCAGAACGGCCAGTTGCTATTATTCTAACCCCTGCCTGCCTGGCCAGTTCTGGAGCTATCTCCGGGGTTGGATTGGCCAGAGCAAAGACTATCGGTTCTTTGGCCATACTTTCAACCATCTCTACAGTAAGCACATTCCCTGCTGATAATCCAATAAAGACATCTGCATCTTTTATAATTTCAGCCAGACTACCCTTTTCGCCATTTCTATTTGTAATCCTGGCCAATTCACTCTTGGCTGGATTCATGCTTTCTGTCCTTTCAGCATAAAGGGCCCCACTCCTGTCACAGACAATAATATTTTCTACCCCTTCACTGAGTAAGAGTTTTGTTACAGCTGTAGCAGAAGCCCCTGCTCCATTAACAACTATCTTTACATCCCCAATCTTTTTATCAACTAGTTTAAGGGCATTAATAAGGCCTGCTAATACTACAATGGCAGTACCATGCTGATCATCATGGAAAATGGCCATTTCTGTTTCTTCCTTTAAACGCTGCTCTATCTCAAAGCATTCCGGTGCTGCAATATCCTCCAGATTAATACCAGCAAAAGTAGGTTCCAGTAATTTAATGAAATTAACCACTTCATCAACATCCCTGGTAGCAATACAAAGTGGAAAGGCATCTATACCGGCAAATTCCTTAAAAAGAACTGCCTTACCTTCCATAACCGGCAAAGCTGCCTCTGGGCCAATATCACCAAGACCCAGAACTGCTGTCCCGGTTGAGACTACAGCTACAAAATTACCCCTATTAGTGTAATCATAAACAGCCATCTTATCTTCCTTGATCCTCTTACAGGGTTCTGCAACACCAGGTGAATAGGCCAGGCTTAAATCCTTTTTATTGCGTACCGCAACTTTACTTTTAACACTTATTTTCCCCTGCCTATCCTTATGCAATTTTAATGCTTCTTCATAAACAGACATATCTACCACCCCAGTCTTTATTATGTAATTATTTTTCTAATATTTTTAAGCAAATTTTATATCCTTATCTTATTCTTATTAATTATCTTATACCTTTTTAAGCTTCCTTTGCTATTCAGGTTAATCTTTTCACCATCTTTTATCTCCAGTTTCTATTTATAACTTTTTAAACTCTTTAGCTATTCTTCTTTAATTCATCTTAGATAAGGATCTTATAGATAATTGCAAGTTTTAAATGTTTATTTTCCTGTATTCCTTCTGGCCTTCCTCATATAAGTCATTACCGTAAATATCGTTAATGACAATTACCGGAAAGTTTTCCACCTCTAATCTCCTGATAGCTTCTGGTCCCAGCTCTGGGTAGGCAACAAGTTCAGCCTTTTTGATAGATCTGGCAATAAGGGCTGCAGCCCCGCCTACAGCAGCAAAATAGACAGCCTTATATTCTTTTATAGCCTCCCTTACTTCTCTGGAACGCCCGCCTTTCCCGATCATCCCTTTTAACCCATATTTTAATAAAAGCGGTGTATAGGTATCCATCCGGTAGCTGGTAGTGGGTCCGGCAGAGCCTATAACTGCACCCGGCCTGGCCGGTGTAGGTCCTGTATAATATATAACCTGGTCCTGTAAAGGAATAGGCAAATCCCTGCCTTCTTCAATTAATTGAACCAGCCGGGCATGGGCCTGATCCCGGGCAGTATATAGAATACCACTGAGAGTGATCATATCCCCGGCCTTTAATTTCTTAATATCCTCTTCCTGTAAGGGTAATCTAATATTCATAAAAGCCTCCAATTCTATCTACTCAAACTAACTACTGACAGACAAAATCTCCTCTATAGCTTTTTCCAACCTTGTTCCAGCTTCAACTTAATTGTCTGAGCAAGAAAGCTCTTGCTATTTATATAACAATCTCCTTATGTCTGGCTACATGGCAATTAATATTAATGGCTACAGGTAAAGAAGCAATGTGACAGGGAAAGGTGTTAATTTTTACTGCCAGAGCAGTACTCCTCCCTCCCAGTCCCTGGGGCCCAATTCCCAGTTTATTGATATCAGCCAGCAGACTCTTTTCCAACTCCGCTATCTCTGGATCTGGATTACTATCCTCAAGAGGGCGGAGCAAGGCCTCTTTGGCCAATAAAGCCGCCTTTTCAAAAGTCCCTCCCAGTCCTATCCCTACTATAATAGGTGGACAGGGATTAGCGCCGGCCTCCTTTACTGTTTGTAAAACCAGTTTCCTGATTCCTTCTTTACCATCAGCAGGTTTCAGCATTTTCACCAGACTCATATTCTCACTGCCTGCCCCCTTAGGGGCTACAATCAAGCGCAGTTTATCACCAGGGACCAGTTGCAGATGAACCACAGCCGGGGTATTATCACCGGTATTCACCCTTTTTAAGGGAGACTCAACCACAGAAGTTCTTAAATAGCCCTCTTGATATCCTTTCCTAACTCCGGTATTTATGGCCTCATAAAGGTCTCCTTCTATGTAGACTTCATTACCCAGCTCTACAAAAACTACCACAATGCCTGTATCCTGACAGACAGCCATTTTCTCCCTTCTGGCAACCTGGTTATTCAGGAGAATTTGCTCCAATACTTCCCGGCCAACAGGTGCTTCCTCTTCCAGGGCACTTTTTTCTATTGCCTTTATTACATCTTCAGGCAATATATAATTGGCCTCTTTAACCAGGTCTGCAACAGCCTCTGTTATTGTAAGGGAACTAATTTTACGCATATATATCACCATAAATTTATAATTATAACACTTAGATAATTATATAGTAAAAGAAAATAAATAGCAAACCCCTTCTGGTTTTTATTAAATCCAATTTAAATAGTAAATAAAAAAAACAGGAGAAATAAGTCTCTCCTGTTTTAAAATCCTCCGGGATCAGGCCTCAGGCCCTGATCTCCTGTCTTACAAATATTAGATAAGAAATAGCAAAACAGATAAAGGAACCTGCAAGTAAAGCACAGATATGGGGCCAGATTAATAAGAAGCTCTGGCTAAAAGGCAAGGTAGATGGCAAGGCACCATAAAGTTGTTCAAAACTCAAGGCACCCGTTGTCCGTATAGAAGGAGTAAGCAGGATTGTTGTCAACTCATTGTAAAGACCTATTGGGGATAATCTGGCCATTTTGCTAAGAAAGATATTAATATTCGCCTGGTTATTGTAGAAGGCATTAGCCAGTAAATTTACAATCATGGAATAAAAGACAGTATAAAATAACCAGACTGCCAGACCAGCCAGGGCTGAAGTAGCAGATTGACGGAAGATTGTCGAAAACAAGATACCTAGATTCAGCCAGAAGGCTATATAGAGACAGGTAAAGATGAGAAAGAAAACAATCCTCAATAATTCATCCAGGCTAGGGTAAATCCCCAGGGTCAGGATACTAAATCCCATTATTAAAAATCCTATGGAAAAGATGGCTACCCCTATTACCAGTAAGGCAGCAACAAATTTACTATTTATAAAATAATCTCTGGGCAGGGGCTGGGCCAGCACCCTACTGATAGTACCCCGATTTCTCTCTACATTTATTACATCAAAACCCAGGGCCAGGCCCATAATCGGTCCAAGAAAGCCTATTATTGTTATGAAGGGAGGTAAATTGCCGTCAGAGGCAGTAAAAAGGTTCAGGAAAAGGAAGGAATTTTCCAGATCAATATTGGCAGCGAAATCTTTTATTATAGAGAGTATTGTGATTAAAGAGCCTATTGTTGTCAGCATTATTATCCCTATAAGAATAAGGAACTTCCAGCTATAAATGTAATCACTTATTTCTTTTTGTACCAATACTGCAAAGGGATTAGCTTGCTTTTCCATCTTCTATCCCTCCCTCAAAATAAAACTGATAGATATCTTCCAGGCCATATTCTTTAGTAGATAGATGGAGCAAAGAAAAACCAGCATCAATAAGGAGCTTTGCTATAGGGGAGCTCAGATCTTCCTTAGCCTGGATTAACAATTCCCTGTCTTTTACCTTGACTTCACTTATACCGGACAGGCTTTTTATTTGCCCCACTACCTGGTCTGAAAGCTCCTCTTTGACACTCACTCTAATCTCTATATTCCCTCTCTTCAATAATTCATTGGCCAGTTCTCCAATCTCCCCCAGGGCCCTGAGCCTGCCTTTTATGAATATTCCTACCCGGTCACAGATTTTCTGCACCTGGTTTAAGAGGTGTGAGGAGAGTAAAACGGTTATCCCTCTTTCTCTACTCAGGCCTTTAATCAAGGCCAGAAAATCATTAACCCCTTTGGGGTCAATACCAATAGTAGGTTCATCCAGGATGATTATTTGGGGATCTTTAATGAGGACATCAGCCAGACCCAGTCTTTGCCTCATTCCTTTGGAAAAGGTGGCTACTTTTTTATTGCCTACTTCTGCTAAACCAACAGTCTTTAAGAGATCTTCACCGGTCTTTATGGCTGTTTTCTCATCAATACCATTCAAACGGGCAGTAAATACTATATTTTCCAGTGCTGTCCTGTTTTCATAAAAGCCTACCTGATCAGGTAAATAGCCTACAATTCTTTTAACCTTCATGGGCTCTCTTGCGGGATCATAGCCGGCTATCCTGACCTCTCCCGAACTGGCTTCTGTTAAACCCAGGAGCATTAATATAGTAGTGGTTTTTCCTGCACCATTTGGTCCCAGCAGGCCAAATATCTCCCCTTCTTTGATACTCAAACTTAATTTGTCTACTGCCCTATAACCATTATATAGCTTGGTCAATTCCTTTGTTTCAATAATGGTTCCGGGCATCCCTATCTCCTCCCATATTTACGTATAAAGTAGTACAATACTCCTATTACCGCAAAGATAATTAAAATACCAACAGCCCCCCACAGCATAGAGGTCTTTGCTGTAATCCTGAAGGTTCTACTTGCTGATACCTCCGGTGTCCTGGCTGTTATAAGCAATTGGTAGTCTCCTGCTATAGCCTTAGGGCTGGCTTTTATTGTAGCCTTAATATTATTTCTCTCTCCAGGATCCAGTTTCATTATCTCATCTTCTTCAAAATCTACAGTCCAGTCAATGGGAGTACTGGCAGTAAGACTGATATCCCTTAAGGCTACAGTTCCGGTATTTTCTACAAATAATTCGATTTCTTTTTCTCCACCAATAGGAATATCACTACTTAGGAGGCCGAGAGGAGTTGAAAGATTAATACCATAACTGCCTTTAACCACAGCCTCCAGATCAATCTCTTCTGCTGTCTGTCCAGAAACAGCCCGGACCTTTATATTATAGTTGCCTGCCTCAACATTGGCTGGTGGCTTAACATTAATAGAAATACTCTGGCTGGCATTGGAATCAAGGGTAAGTGAAGTAATATAATCACCACTAACCCTGAAACGAACATCCCAGCCCCTGGGGGCAATTGCTGACAGGGAATAATGCTGCTTTTCTGCTGTTTTATTTTTTAGATCTGCCTGATATATGAAACTTGAGTCAGCATAACCCTCCATATTGGCCTGATCAATTGTAAATTCTGTTTCAAAAACACCTTTTTCCTTAACATTCAACTGTAAGGGCAAAACAGCTTTTAGGCCTGTATCTGATTTTGCTACCACCTGGAAATTATGAATACCTTTTTCAACCCTCAAAGGTACATCCAGTTCCAGATCAATGTTTCTACTATTATCCTCCAGTTCAGCTGATTTTACAGCTAATTTTTCCACTTCCCTATTGAGGGATTTAAAGACATAATTCCAGTCCTCATTTAAGCCTTCCAGGGATAAATTAAAATTCTGAATTATATCAGTCTCATTGATTACAGTAATTGTATATCTTACTGAATCTCCTGGAGACACATATAAGCCAGTAAGCGGAGTATATAGTATGATACTATCAGCAGCTAATGTAAAAATATTCACTAAAAAAAAGATTGATAAAATTAAAAGTAAATGTAAATATTTTTTCCTTTTAAGCATATACTATTCCTCCTTTTTTTATTTTTTAATTCTTTCTTGCTTAAAAGTAAAGGAAAAGGCCTCCACCACCTCCTTTACCTATATTTAAGTAAGTAGAAAATATTCCCTATATAATTATAGCAAGCCCCTGGTAAAATTTAATTAAAATAAAATTAAAAAATCATTAAATCTAGATTAAAAAAACAAAGAAAAAAGCAAGGTTTTTGTCAAGACCTTGCTTATTCCAAAAGTTTTAAAATATTTCTTTTCTCTCTTTTTTTATTAATTTTTATCAGCCTATCTGCCTGATATATTGTTATTATCGGTACCTCGATCCCCTTTAAGAAGGCATAATCCCCGTCAAAGCCTGTTACCTGAAAGAGAAGAGTATTCTTCTCTCCTTTTCTAAGGACCAGATCACCAAGCTTGATCTTCACTCCTATCCCTCCCCTGTTTTTATATAATAATATTAATTCAGGGAGAGATATATACCATAATACCTGGAAATTTAAAACCCTTACCTCAAACCTTTTCCTGTATTATATAAAGGGCTATACCCTCATCTACAATAACCTCAGCACTAGCTTCTACAAATTTATTACTGATCCCCCTTGTCTTATAGCGTAATAAAGTAGCATCAGCCAAAGGATACTGAAAACCTTGCAGGCTTACACCCTGTATTCTTTCGCTGAGGGGGACTAAAGAAAAATAATGATCCTTATGGTTATAAAATTTTTTATTTTTATTTATTAACCCTATCTCCAGGCCTGGCTCTTTGATAATTAAATCTAAACCTTGCCGCCAGGCATATTCCAATAAGAAAATATTAGCCAATTCTTGATCTATCCTGCCCCCTCTGGCCCCTATTAAGAATAGTTCTGTATAGGCCTTTCTTTTACAATAATCCAGAGCCAGTTCGGTATCAGTTTCATCCTTTTCAACAGGATAGGGAAGAATTTCTACTCCCTTTTCCTGATAATACTCCACTTTATCCTGGGGTAAGGAATCAAGATCCCCCAGTATGAGGTGGGGAAAGAGATCAAGTTCTTCTAAAAGTAACAATCCCCCATCAACAGCAATAATAGTCAAGTCTTTTTGCTCAAACAAAGCCCTGTATTCTTCTTTACTTCCTCTAAGTTCACCATTAACGGCAATAAGTGCCTGCTTTTTTTTCACTTCAATCCCTCAATTATACCCTGTTTTTTATTAACAACCTGCGCAAGATAGGAGTAATAATTAGATAAGAGATCAGTATTGATGGCAGTATATAGCTGCCATTATATATAGTTGAATAAAGCCAGACATTCTGGCCTTCCGGGGCATATTCACTGAAAAAAATCACCCCTGTTAACAGGTGAGCCAGGAACCTACCAAAACCAGCAAGTAAAACACCTGGTAATATGCGGAGATAAAGACGGTCTACCTCATCACTGGCCCTGACTGAGAAAAATCCTGCTATACCTACTAACATATAGGCCAGTGGGTAATCAAGTAAGATCTGTAATGGATGAACTACATAGGGATTCAGGGCTAATTGTAAAAGACCATAAACCAGGCCTGTTGCCATTCCTGCCAGGCCACCCCAACGGAGGGCTACAATTAAAATAGGTAACATCTCCAGATTGACAGAACCTCCCTGTGGCATCCTGAATAAGGTTAAAAAATCCAGTACTGCTGCAAGAGCAACAGCAACACCCATTTCAGTCATTAAACGTAACCTTTTGTTTTGCATAAAAAAACTCCCCTTTCCCGGGTACAATAACCGGAGGCGAGTAAAAAGATAGAAAGTAATAAAAATATTATCCCTGCGCCTGCATTACCAGGATCAGGTTCAGCGGGTCGATGTCAAAACATCCTCTCAGCCTCCGTTTGGCTCCCCGTTTTTTTATTCTTATATTCTATATAATCTATATACAAGATAGGTAGAAAAAATCCTCTTTTTTTTTTAAAAAAAATCTAAAGTTTTATCAAACTTTCTTCAAGCTGCTATTTGAACTTCTGCTTACTTCAAGATACTATTAGCCTTTTTGATTACTCCAGCCGGGTCTTCTGCACCAAAAATGGCAGAACCGATCACAAACAGATCTACACCCAGGTCCTTAAGCTCACTTAAATTATTAAGATTTACCCCCCCATCTATCTGGATCAAGGTCTTTAATTTTCTTTCATCAATGGTCTTTCTGAGCTTACTGATTTTTTCCTTCATTGCCGGTATAAACTCCTGACCTCCAAAACCGGGATTTACGGTCATAATCAAAACCTGGTGAAGATCTTCCAGGAGATAGTCCAGATTATCCAGGGGAGTAGACGGATTAAGGGCAATCCCTACCTTACAACCGGCTTCTTTTATCTGTTGTACTACCCGGTGGGGATGTCTAGTTGCTTCATAATGAAAGGTAAGCACATCACAACCAGCTTCTACAAAGCGGTCAATATATCTCTCCGGTTCAACTATCATCAGATGGGTATCAAAAACCTGTCTGGAATATGGCCGTAGAGCCTTTATAATATCTGGCCCAAAACTTATATTGGGAACATATCTACCATCCATGATATCAAAATGTAGATATCCGGCCTCCTCTACTTTCATTATTTCATTATGCAAATTTGCAAAATCTGCCGCCAGAATTGATGGTAAAAGTTCTGCCATTATAACACTCCTTTTAAAGATAATAAAAAAATCAGTTTTCCTGTAATTCATTATAAAAATTCCTATAAGAGTCATATCTATCTACAGAGATTAAAGAATCATTTACTGCAGCCTTAACAGCACAATTGGGTTCATGGGTATGGCTGCAAGTCCTGAATTTACATTTATCCAGAAAGGGTAAAAACTCCGGGTAAAAATAGGTCAATTCCTCTGGTTGGATATGTTTGATCTCCAGGGAGGTAAAGCCTGGAGTATCAGCTACCCAACCCCTGTTTTCAACAGCCAGGAACTCCACATGCCTGGTTGTATGAACCCCTCTTTTCAACCTCTTACTGACCTCTCCTACCTTCATCTTTTCTTCTGCCACCAACTCATTAATTAAAGAAGATTTGCCAACACCAGAAGGCCCTGTTAAAACATTGATATGTTCCCCTAAATCTCTTTTCAGGTCTTCAATGCCCTTTTTTTCTTTCACACTGAGGAAATAAAGCTGATAACCGGCAGCCTGATAATCCTTAAATTGTTCATAAAAACCCTCTTCAGCCAGGTCAATTTTATTAATAACTATCAAGGGATTCAATTCTGCCTTTTCCACTATAATTAAGAAACGATCCAGAAGGCGGCGATCAAATTCGGGATTGGCAACAGACAATACGATTAAGACCTGATCAACATTAGCTATTGCCGGCCTATAAAGCAAACTCTTCCTGGGATAGAGTTTTTCTATTACTTCATCTTTTAGTTCTACATAATCTCCTGGATAAACTGTATCCCTGATCCTCCCTCTTATGGTAGTACGATAAATATTCTCTTTTTCATCAGCTACATAGAAAAAACCACCGATTGCTTTTGTAACAAATCCCTTCATTGTCACTCCTATTTTATTTTGATAATGTTCCATCAAAACGTAATTGTTGATTAATGTAAATCTCATAATAGGTAGAACCAACACTATTAAAGATTACCTGGATAAAGTCTCCTGGATGGTGTTCTCCTTCATAGATCAGGTCTCTACCATTATTATCAATAATAACAATCTCAATATATTGATTCCAGATTCCGGCAGGAACAGTAAAGTTCATGGTAACCCCTTTATGGATTACGTCATTTTGGGTATTGATTAGGCCAGAACTAACTACCAGATCTACCTCACTACCTTCTGGAATTGCTGTACCTGCTTCATAAGCCATTTCAGCAACCTGGTTACTTAGAAATCTCCTGGTCATTTTTTCACTGATATTACCAATCTTAAAATTAAGACCTTCTAATTTTTCTATAGCTTCTTCCAGAGATAATCCAATCAGATTTGGTACTGGAACCATATTCGGTTCTGGACCCTTGCTGACCAGAAGATCTATCTCTGTTTCCAGTAATATTTCTTCACCTGCAGCTGGATACTGAGAAATCACTGTTCCTCTGGCAAATTCATCAGAATATATTTCCTCGATATCCCCCACTGTTAATTTTTGATTTTCCAGAAGAATCCTGGCTTCCCGCAAGGATAAATTGGTTAAATCTGGTACTGTCAGGACTGCCGGCCCCAGACTGATTGTCACCATTATCTTCCGGGTCTGCCTGACCCTTTCCCCACCCAGAGGATATTGGGAAATAATATGATTTTCCGGTATTTCCGGATGGTGAATACCTTCATTTTGCAATTCCAGGTGTAAACCTACCTGGGCCGCATCTTTCCTGGCATCAGCCAGGTCTTTCCCCAGCAGGTCAGGGACTTCTACTACTGGTACATCCATATATTGCCGATAAAAAATAAAGCTTCCTGTTAAGGCTATTATAAAAAAGAGGAATAAAAAGATTGTCCATTTTAACCAGGCAGGTATCCTGGTCTCCTCCCTATAGGAGACATATTCCCGCTCACTTAAATAATCCCTTTTGCTGCTTTCTTTCAAGTCAGCCTTCTTGATGACTCTGGTAGCACCATCATCAAGAAAATCGGTTTTTCTGCTTTTATCCCTGAACCGTAAATCTGCCAGGATTTCATCAATAGCTGCTTTCATTTCTTCTGCAGTGGCAAATCTATCCTCTGGATCCTTGGCTATAGCCTTCATAATCAGTTGTTCTACATTCTTGGGTATCTCCGGATTTATTAAGCTTGGTAATTTAGGTAATTCCTGTATATGTTTCAGGGCAACAGAAATAGGACTGTCTCCCCAAAAGGGGACAACCCCTGTCAACATTTCATAGATTACAATACCTAATGAATAGAGATCCGAACGGGTTTCAATATCAGCACCCCGGGCCTGTTCTGGAGAAAAATAATGGGCACTGCCTACGATTGTATCAGTAATGGTCATAGTAGTAGCAGAACTAATAGCCCGGGCAATACCAAAATCCGTTACTTTTACCTGCATATCCCGGGTTAAAAGTATATTATGGGGTTTTATATCACAATGAATAATATTATTCTTATGGGCCACAGCCAGGGCTGCCAGGATTTGTTTGGCAAGGCCTAAGGTTTCTACTAGTTCCAACCTGCCTTTTTTCTCTATCAAATCCTTTAGGTTTGTTCCCTCCACATCTTCCATTACCAGGTACTGGTAATTGCCTTCCTGGCCGATATCATAAATATTAACTACATTTGGATGGGATAATTTAGCAACTGCCTTGGCCTCATGCCTGAATCTTTTAATAAAGTTGGCATCATTAACATATTCAGCCCTTAGCATCTTTAAGGCTACCTTTCTGTCCAGCAAGAGATCTTGGGCCTCATAGACAATTGCCATACCACCTTTGCCTAATTCTTTGATTATTTTATAACGTTCATTCAATATTTTGCCAATCATCTTTTCACCCCATAAGTTATTCTCTGGAATATCCAGGGGATTTAATCCAGTTTTACTATAATAAATGTAATATTATCATTACCGCCTTTATGCAGGGCTTCTTCTCCCATAAGATTACTTATACTTTCTATCTCCTTACCAGTAGCCAGGAATTCATTGATCTCCTGGTAGCAAAGCAGATCATGTAAACCATCTGTTGAAAATAAGAGAAGATCTCCCTTTAGCAGGTCAATTTCCTTTATTTCTACATTAAGATTCTGGCTAATGCCCAGGGCTTGAGTGATTATGTTTTTTTGTGGATGATTAAAGGCTTCCTGGCTGGTTATCTGTTTGTTCTCCAGCAGTTCATTTACCAGAGAATGATCTGTAGTCAATTGCTTTAGTTCTCCATCCCGATATATATAAATTCTACTATCACCTACATGACCTATAAACAACTTATTATTTAATATTATACCCATGGACAAGGTAGTACCCATTCCCTGATAAGAGGCCTTATTTACCCCAAGTTGAAAAATCTCTTCATTGGCCTTATTTATAGCCTCTTCTATTGCAATTGATAAATTACCAGTATCAAAAGTATAAGAATCCAGGAACTTTACCGCCAATTGACTGGCTACCTCTCCTGCCTGATGGCCCCCCATGCCATCAGCAACTGCAAACAAAGGGAAGGGTCTTGTTTTAACTAAATAACTATCTTCATTATCTTCTCTAATTTTTCCCCGATTTGTATATACTACATATTCCATCTCTTCACCTCTTATTTCTAAGGTGGCGTAATTGACCACAGGCAGCCTCAATTCCTGTACCCCGTTCCTGACGGAGTGTAGACTCTATACCATGTTCCTTTAGTATATCCCTGAATAGTTTTATAGAAGCTTCTCCTGGCCTATGATGGTCAAAGCCCTGTACAGGATTTAAAGGTATAAGATTAACATGACAAAGGATACCCTGGAGTAAATTTGCCAGTTCTCTTGCCTGGTCTGGCGAATTATTTATTTTATCTATTAAAATGTACTCAAAGGTAACCCGCCTTTTGGTCTCCTTAATATAGAATCGTACTGCTGCCAGCAAATCCTCAATTGGATACTTTTTATTTATTGGCATCAAGTAATCCCTGACCTGGTTATTGGGTGCATTTAAGGATATGGCCAATACCAATTGTAAATCCATCCTGGCCAACTCTCTAATCCCTGGTACCAGGCCGCAGGTAGAGATTGTTATTCTCCTCATCCCGATACCAAAGCCCTTCTCATCATTCAGTATTTCTACAGCCTTTAATACTGCAGAAAGATTGGCCAGAGGCTCTCCCATTCCCATGAAGACAACATTGCTAATAGGAGGGAAACCATATTCTTCCCTGCTAATCTCTCTCTGTATCCCCAGGACCTGATCTATAATTTCACCAGTAGTCAGGTTTCTCACCAGCCCACCTTTGGCTGTTGCACAAAAACTACAATTCATGCCACAACCTACCTGGCTGGAAATACAGACACTATGGCGTTTTTCCTCTGGATAAGGCAGATAAACACTTTCAATATACTGCCCATCAGCCAGTTTCCAGAGAAATTTTATAGTCCCATCATCAGCATGGCGGCTTTCTTCCAGGAGAAGATTACTTTTTACATAAGCTTTTGCTTCCAATTCTCTCCTCAGGTCTGCCGGGATATTTTTCATAGCAGCAAAATCAGTAACACCATTCTTATAAATCCAGTTAAAAACCTGTTCAGCCCTAAATTCGGGATAAGCTTCCTTTTTAAACCACTTCTTCAATTCATTTCTGCTTAAAGACTTTAAATCCTGCTTTTTCATTAAAATCCCTTCTCAAAATTTCTTCAATTTGGCTATAAAAAAGCCTTCAGACTGACTATCAGGAGGGAAGATTTCCAGCAAGCCATTGTCATCTGCCTCCAGGATCCCCTTTAATGCCAGCCGGTTTAAATCCTCCTGGATATCCTCTATCCCTATTATATCTGGATATAATTCCAGGATTCTGGCAATATTATTCTGGTTTTCTTCCCTGGTTAAGGTACAGGTACTATATAACAATATTCCACCATCTTTAAGTAAACTTAAGGCATTTTCCAACATCTCCAGCTGCAAAGCTGTCATTTTCTTAATATCAGCCATTGATTTATTCCAACGGATCTCCGGCTTTTGTTTTATCAGTCCCAATCCACTACAGGGTGCATCAAGCAAAATCATATCAAATTTCTCTTCACTCTTAAAATACCTACTATCACACTTGAGTGTTTTTACTATCTCTACACCAAGGCGTTTACAATTATCATTGATTAGTTTTAATTTATGCTCATGGATATCCAGGGCAATAATTTCTCCCTGATTTCCCATTAATTCAGCTAAATGCGTACTTTTTCCTCCTGGGGCAGCAGCCATATCCAGTATCCTCATGCCAGGAAGAGGATTCATAATATAGCCCACCAGGGCAGCTGCCAGGCCCTGGACAAAAAAAGCACCTTCTTTATATAAAGGTAGTCTTTCTACACCCCTATTATCAAGAACTAGATAGCTTTGAGGAAGCCAGGTTGGCCTTAAATCAAAGCCGGCCTTTTTATAAATTTGCAAAAAATCTTCTTCCTTAACCTTTAAGCTATTGATACGGATAACCAGTTCACCGGGCTGGTTATTGTATTCACATAGATCCCTGGTTTTCTCAAAGCCATATATTTTCAGCCAGTAATCTACTAACCATTGAGGATGGGATAAATAATCAGAGAGGTAGCTCTTTTGATCTTTTAACGGATCTGGATAGCTTATTTGCTCTTTATTTCTACTAATATTACGCAAAACAGCGTTTACAAACCCAGCTGCCCCTTTGTTGCTAAAAGCCTTTACTGCCTCTACAGTTTCATAAACAGCCGCCCGGTCAGGTACCCGATCCAGAAATAAAAGCTGATATACCCCCATCCGTAAGGCCTGGATGACAACAGGTTCCATTTTATTAATAGCCAGCCTGGAAAAATCTTTTATTATATAATCCAGCCTGTTCTTTAAACGGAGAACACCATAAACCATTTCCGTAATCAGGGCCCGGTCTCTGGCATCCTTAAGGCCTTTTAAATATCTATCCAGAAGAAGGTTGGAATACCCACCCTTGCTGATAGCAACAAGGATCTTCAGGGTAAGCTCTCTAGTCTTCATAAAAATTCATCCTAGTCATCTCTTCTTATACCAATTAGCATCAATATCCTCAATAAATTGGCCAGGGCTACTAAAGTTGCAGCAACATAGGTAAAAGCTGCTGCCCGTAATACCTTTTTGGCCCCTCCTAATTCCTGGCGGGATAAATACCTGCCCCGGTCAAGAAGAGCTATAGCCCTATTGCTGGCATTAAACTCTACCGGTAGTGTTACCAGGTGGAAAAGCAGGGCACCAACAAATAATACCAGGCCAAGATTCATCATAAACTGGGAGTTCATAAAGAAACCAATAAGAGCCAGAGGTATTCCCCAACTGGAACCTATATTAGCTGCAGGTACCAGGCTGGCCCTGATTTTTAAGGGCCTATAGTTGAGGGCATCCTGAATAGCATGGCCTACTTCATGGGCAGCAACACCAATTGCCGCCAGAGAACTACTGCCATAGACCTGGGGGGAAAGATTTACCACCCTTCTGGTAGGATCATAATGGTCTGTCAAGTGACCGCCTATCTGGTGTACAGTAACATTATAGATTCCATTTTGCCGCAATAATTCCCGGGCTACTTCTGCACCAGTCAAGCCATTACGGGAAATTACCTGGCTATATTTACCATAAGTGCTTTTGACTTTAAATTGGGCATACATGGCCAATATTAAAGCAGGTATAAGTATAATCATTGTTGGATCAAAATAATAGGGAAAAAACATTGAATCAACCTCCTTTTACACTTATAAAATTATAAAAGAGCTATAAGATTATAGCTTCAGCTCAAAGCTCTCACCTATATTAATAGTATATCCATTGAGTAATTCCCTGGCAAGCATCTTTTTCCTGCCCGGTATTTGTAATTCAACAATCTCCAGGAAACCATCACCGGTTCTGACAACCAGACCTTCCTGGGTATCTGCCCTGACAATGGTCCCTGGCACTACCTCTCCTTCATTTAAGCTGCTTGACTCTACAAGCCTTGTCTGCCATATTTTTATTGTCTCACCTTTATAATGAGTATATGCCCCGGGCCAGGGATTAACCCCCCGTACCAGATTATAGATAGTCAGGGACGACTTCTGCCAGTCAATGGCCCCAGTATTTTTGTCGATCTTTCCAGTATAACTTGCTTTGCTGTGATCCTGTTCCTCTCTTGGAGCAAGTCCCCTCTCTATAGCAAGAAGGGTTTTTAATAACAGTTCTGCACCAATGGAGGCCAGTTTGTCATGCAAGATCCCCATTGAATCTGTTTCTTCAATCTTTACTTCTTCCTTATAGATCATATCACCAGTATCCCAGCCTTCTGCCATATACATGGTAGTAACACCGGTTACCTTCTTTCCATCAATTATAGCTCTATGAATGGGACTGGCTCCCCGATATTCCGGTAAAAGAGAGGCATGAAGATTAACACAGCCATAAGGAGGGATATCCAGGATCTCCTGGCTCAGTTTTTGTCCAAAGGCTACAACTACAATTATATCAGGGCTTAGTCCTCTTATTTTCTCCACAATATCTTTCTGGTTAACATTAGCTGTTTCAAGAGTCTCCAGGCCCAATTCCAGGGCCCTTTTTTTAATTGGTGTAGCTGCTAATTTTTGCCCCCTGCCCCTGGGTTTGTCTGGCTGGGTAATAACCAATTTTATCTCTATTTCACTGCTAGTATATAATTTCTCCAGACTGGGGACAGAAAAATCCGGTGTTCCCATGAAGACTATCCGCATTATTTTCACTCCTCTGCCAGGGCTTTATCAGTAAATAAGATACCATCCAGGTGATCCAGTTCATGCTGTATAGCTCTGGCCAGATAACCTTCGGCCTTTAACTCAAATTCCTTGCCTTCCCTATTCAGGGCTTTAACAGTTACCCGGGCCGGCCGTATAACTTTAGCTGACTTACCGGGTATACTTAGACAGCCCTCTTCAACGATATTTTTCTCCTGAGAATATTCTGTAATAACCGGATTTATTAATTCTATCAAACCATGTTCATCTTCTACATCAATAACTGCAATCCGCTGCAGTATCCCTACCTGTGGGGCTGCCAGGCCAACCCCTGGTGCTGCATACATGGTTTCTGCCATATTATCCAGTAATTCTCTAGTCTTATCAGTTATTTCCTGGACCTCTTTTGCCTTAGTACGTAAGACAGGATCACCAACCGTCCTTATATTTAAAATTGCCATTCTATCTTTTCATCTCCTTTTTCCATCGGAATAATCAATCATTTTTAACAATAAGGTTATTTAACCATTATTATATTATATCATCATTAGCGGGTCTACATCAATATTATAGGCTATATCTTTCCTGTTATTAGCAAGAAGAAATTCTTTTATTTTTGTTAAAACAAAATTCCTTTCTTTATAGGCAGTAAATTTCAATATTATCTGCCAGCGATATTGATTTCTGATTTTTGCCAAGGGGGCTTCCCCTGGTCCCAGTATTTCCAGAATTAATTTCTCATAGTTTTTCAAAAAACCAGCCAGAGCCATAGCTGCCTCTATAACCTGCTCTTCCCTTTCTCCCTTTATTATTATATTAGTCAATAAGCTATATGGTGGATATTTAAAGAGTTTTCTATGTTCTAACTCTTTCTGGTAAAAGTCCTGAAAATCATGATTTCTGGCTGCCTGTATACTATAGTGTTCAGGATTGAAGGTCTGTATTATAACCTGGCCCATCTTCTCTCCCCGGCCAGTACGTCCTGCTACCTGGGTTAGAAGCTGGAAGGTCCTTTCAGCTGCCCGGAAATCAGGTATATTTAACATGGTATCAGCAGAAATTACGCCTACCACTCCAATATTGGGATAATCATGGCCTTTAGCAATCATTTGAGTACCAACCAGTATATCTATCTTCCCCTTTTCCAACTTTTCCAGGATCTCCTGATGGGCACCTTTCCTGCTTGTTGTATCAAGATCCATTCTGGCAATTAGAGCTCCGGGAAAAAGCTCTTGTAGTTCTTCTTCTATTCTCTCGGTACCATGGCCATATTCCCTTAAATAATTACCACCACAATGGGGGCAAGTTAATGGCCTGTTAATAGTATAATCACAATAATGACACCGTAATTTATTAATTCCAGCATGATAGGTCAGGCTTATATCACAATTCTTACACTTAACGGCCTGGCCGCATTCCCTGCAGAGAAGAAAATTGGCATAACCACGCCGATTAAGAAAAACCAGTGCCTGTTCATTCCGGTCCAGGGCATCTTTCAGGGCCTTCTGTAATTGATAGCTGAAGATACCTGTATTACCTTTCTTCAACTCTTCCCTCATATCTACCAGTTCAACAGGAGGTAAGGCTTGTTGCCTGATCCTTTCCGGTAATTCCAGCAGCCTGAAAACCCCTTTATTTGCTAGAGTATAGGATTCCAGGGAAGGAGTTGCAGAACCAAGTACAACAGTACTGCCTGTAATTTTACTCCTTTTTAAAGCCACCTCTCTACTGTGATAATAGGGATATTCCCCCTGTTTATAGGTATTTTCATGTTCTTCATCAATAATTATCAGTCCTAAATTATTGACAGGGGCAAAGACAGCTGACCTGGCCCCAATGGCAATCTTTGCTTCTCCTCTTTTTAATCTCCTCCACTCATCATAACGCTCACCTGCTGACAAATTACTATGTAAGATGGCAATCTGATCCCCAAAACGGCTGTAAAAACGTCTCACCATCATCGGGGTCAGGGAAATTTCCGGTACCAGGACAATGGCTCCATAGGATTTTTTTAAGGCATAATCTATAACCTGCAGGTATACCTCTGTTTTCCCACTACCAGTAACTCCATGGAGGAGAAAAGTTCCGTACTCAGCCTGGTCGATTTGTTTTTTTATTTCTCTTATAACCTCTTTTTGCCAGGGAGTAGCCTGATAAGGGGGTTCTATTTTTAGTTCATTACCCAAAAATGGCCTTCTCTCCTGGACAATTTCCTCATACTTAAGGATACCCTTATCTACCAGTATAGCTATTGTATTGGTGGAAGTTCCGGCCAGATCGGCCAGTTCTGAAGCTGTATAATCCTTATCAGTGGCCAGCAAAATTCTTAAAAGCTCTGCCTGTTTATAGGCTTTTTTGCCTTTCTCTTTAATATATTCCTCTATCAATACCTCTGGCTGGTTTAATTTTACAAGCCTTAAGGTCTTTTTTTTCAGTTGTCCAGAAATTACCCCATAGGGTACAGCAGTTTTAATGATATTAATTAAATTGGCCTTATAGTAGACCCCTATCCACTGAAACAATTCCAGTAATTTTTCATCAAAGAAAGGATCCGGATAGATAAGCCTGCTGATTTCCCTGATTTTACTCTCTTCTACTGCACTTTCCTCAGTAATACCAATAACAAAACCAGCAACCCTTCTCCGTCCAAAGGGTACCAGAACCGCCTGGCCAATTTTAATCTTATCTTTATATTTTTCTGGTATACGGTAATCAAAACTCTGATCCAGCTCTTCCACTGGAATATCTACCAGTATCTTTGCAAATTTACCCATTATTTTTTCGCCTCTCCCACCCCAATTCCCGGAAGGTAATAAAACCACCAATAATTAAAACAAGGTAAAAACTGATAAACCGCCATAAAAAGGTTACCAGGCCTATAATACCTCTGGGAATAAAGGAAACAAATATCGAAGCAAAACCCAATTCTGCCATACCACTTGCTCCTGGTGTTGGCATATATGGAATAATGAGATTAAAAATCGTCAACATAATATAGGATTGCAGGAAATTTGGTTCATAACCAAGGCCTTTTAAGATAACCGGTACAACCAGAAACAGGGATGTCCAGTAAAGAAAAGTACAACAGGCCGCAAGAAATACACTCCTTTTATGTTGAGCCAGAAGCTCCAAAGAATGGTGGAATTCCTGCAACTCTTTTCTACCCCTGACCAAGAGCCTTTTTAACCTATAATTCCTTTTAACAAGTTTCCTTACTCTTTCAAATCTAAATAAACATTTCAACAAATAATCAATTAATTTCGGTGAGAGACAAAAAGCTATAATGGCTATGGCTATTAAAAAACCCAGGCCAATACAAAGATAAAACAAATTATCCGGTACTGCTCCTGGAGAAATAAATTCATTAAAAAATATCATAAAGAAAATACTGCTAAAGGTAAAATAAAAAGAACGGAGGACAAATTTTGCCAGTACAACCATTGTTGCCTGGCCAAGATTTATACCCCTTTTATGCAGGTAATATATTTGAAATGGCCCACCACCAGTTGCCATTGGTGTCACATTAGAAGCAAAAGAACTAACCAGAAAGGACTTGACCCCTTCAAAAAGGCTTATCCTGTTCCCGGTAGCATTAATCATTATTTTTACTTCCATCCCTGCAGCCAGAAAATTAATAGTTAACAGGATTAATACCTCTAAAATAATTAGAGGGGTCAAACTATTGACTGCCTTTAAAAAAGCATCTTTATCAAAGGTTGCCAGAATGACAATTGCTGAAAACAAGAGACTAAGACCAATGGTTATTTTTAAACCTCGTAGTACTTTACCAGCATCCAGGCCAGGTTTTCTTTTACTCTCAGCCACTTTCTTCCACCTCTTTTGCTGTAGCATATTAAATACCGAAGGATTATTCCTCCGGTATATTACTATCTGCTAAAGGCTTCATTTTTCAGTA